>Ga0070708_100000075_pt1 | contig 63574 bp, 63 predicted proteins | sample KBSK5503metaG_FD_65469 | JGI IMG/M metagenome (GOLD analysis project Ga0070708, IMG submission 65469) | Corn, switchgrass and miscanthus rhizosphere microbial communities from Kellogg Biological Station, Michigan, USA - KBS K5-50-3 metaG | ecosystem: Host-associated > Plants > Roots >... | reverse complement strand
GCTTCGGTAATGACGTAGGGCATGCGGAGCCTCGGATGGTCCTGCGATTCAAGGGCGTAGAGGCTAAGATAGTTGCATGCGTCTCATCGTCAACGGAGCCTCGCACGACGTCAGCCCATTCGACCATGAAACGCTTCTCACCACTCTGCGTGAGCGCCTCCAGCTCACGGGGACCAAACTGGTCTGCGGACGTGGGGAATGCGGCGCGTGTACCGTCCTGCTCGATGGCATCTCCGTCTATTCGTGTTTGACCCTGACGGCGGCGTGTGAGAGTCGCACGATCACGACCATTGAGGGTCTTTCAGACAACGGCGAGCTGCATCCGGTCCAAGCCGCATTTATCGAGCACGACGCGCTCCAATGTGGCTTTTGCACGCCCGGACAGATCCTCGCCGCCGTCGCGCTCCTACGCGACAATAACAATCCGACCGAAGACGACGTGCGCCGCGGGATGAGCGGCAACCTCTGTCGTTGCGGAGCCTATCCCAAGATCGTGCGCGCTGTGCTTGCCGCGGCGGGGCAGACGCCGAATGACTAGGCGATTCGTCACGACCAAAGTCGAAATCGAAGGACGCGAGGAGACGAAAGTCGTCGAGCTTCCGACGCGGAACCCCACACCCTGGGATGACGACGCCGATCTCCACGTCGTGGGGCAGCGCGTGCCGCGCATGGACGCGCTCGAGAAAGTCACCGGCGACGCGCGCTACACCGCCGACCTGCAACTCGCCGGCATGCTTCACGTCGCATTGCTTCGCGCGCCGATCGCTCGGGGCCGCGTGACGACGCTCGACCTTTCGGCCGCGCTGGCGATGCCCGGCGTTCGCGGTGGACTCACCATCGATGATATCCCGGACATCAAGGTCGATGGTGTGCGATTGCTCGACCGCACGATCCACTACGCGAACCAGCCCGTTGCCGCGATCTGCGCGGACTCACTCGAGATTGCTGTACGCGCGCTGCGCGCGATCGCCATGACCGTCGACGCCGAGCCGCACGTCGTGACCGCCGAGCGGGCGCTCGCGGCCGATGCGCCGCGCGTGAGGTCGTCCGGCAATACGCCACGCACGTCGCCGCGCATCATTTCACGCGGTGACGTCGACGCCGGTCTGCGCGACGCGGACGTCACGATCACGCGCGAGTACCACACACCGACCGCACTCCACACCGCCCTCGAGCCACACGGCGCCGTCGCCGAGTGGTCGGGCGGCCAACTCACCGTTTGGGAATCGACGCAAGGCATCTTCAACACGCGACGCGATGTCGCCAAGGCATTCGCGCTGCCGCTCTCGTCGGTTCGCGTGATCAAGAATTACATGGGCGGCGGCTTCGGCGCGAAGAATGGCGCGTCGCACGCGACGTATGTCGCCGTCGCGCTGGCCAAGAAACTTGGCCGACCGGTGCGCTGCATCCTCGATCGCGAAGGCGAACAAACCGACGCCGGCAATCGGTCGGCCACGACGCAGCGCGTGACGATCGGCGCCAAACGCGACGGCACGCTGACCGCCATTACGCTCGACGCCACGATCTCGCTCGGCATCGGCGGATGGTTGGCCGGGCCGGCGAGGATTTATCACGAGCTCTACCGCTGCGCAAACGTGCGCAGCAGCGAGACGTTCGTCTACATGAACACCGGCGCGATGGCGTCGTTTCGCGCGCCGGGTAGCGTCGAGGGGGCGTTCGGTCTCGAGTGTGCGATGGACGCGCTCGCCCGTGAGCTCGACCTCGATCCGCTCGAGCTGCGTCGTCGCAACTACGCCGAGCACGATCAGGACAAAGGCCGCCCATACTCCAACAAGCAGCTCGACGAGTGCTATCGACTCGGCGCGGCGCGATTCGGTTGGACGCGCGCACGCGATTCACACCGCGACGTCTCGGCGTCTCGCGTTCGACGCGGCGTCGGTATGGCGTCGCTCGTGTGGGGCGCGGGCGGCGGACCGCCGGCATACGCGACCGTCCGGATCAATCGCGACGGGACGATCGAGGTGCTTACCGGCGCGCAGGATCTCGGCACCGGCGCGCGCACCGTGTTCGCGCAAATCGCCGCCGAAGTACTCGGCGCCAAGATCGGCGACGTCCGTACCGTGCTCGGCGATACCGAGCGATTGCCGTTCGCGTCCAACTCGTGGGGATCGATCACGACTGCCTCGGTGGGACCGGCGGTGCGCGTGGCCGCGGAGGAGGCGCGCGACTCGCTGTTCGAGGCCGCGGCAGGAATGCTTGGCACCGAGCCCGAGGATCTCGAGTCGCGCGACGGTGAGATCCACGCGAAGAGCAACGATGCGTGCATGCTGATCCGCGACGTTTGCGAGAGACTTGGCGAGGTGATGATCATCGGTCAGGGGAGCCGCGGTCCGAATCCCGACAAGACGGCGATCGCCGCGTTCGGTGCGCAGTTCGCGGAGGTCGAGGTCGACACCGAGACGGGTCGCGTCCGCGTGATGCGCATCGTCTCCGCGCACGATTCGGGACGCATCATCAACCCGACGCTCGCCGAGAGTCAGCTCGAGGGCGGAATCATTCAAGGATTGGGCTACGCGCTGTTCGAGGAACGTGTGCTCGACGAGAGACTGGGGCTGCCGCTCAATCCAACGATGCACGACTACAAGATTCCGACGATCGGCGATGTACCCAGGATCGATGCGTTCTTCGTCGACGCGCCGGATGCGGTGGCGAATCACACCGGCGCGAAGGGGTTGGCTGAGCCGCCGATCATCGGGACGGCGCCGGCGATCGCGAACGCCGTCGCGAATGCGCTCGGCGTTGATGTCTCGGAAATTCCGCTCACGCCGGGGCGCGTGTTGGCGCTCGGACGTCGCCAGACGTGACTATCCGACCTCGGTGTCTGCTCGCGGCCGCGGTAGTCGTCGTCGCGTGCGCGCGACCCACGCATCCGGCATCACAGCTCGAGTCGGGGCATCTCGCCACCAACTGGTATGCGGGCGGCACCACCTGCGCGAATACGCCGCAATTTCGTGTGCAACCGTACAATGACGATTTCGTCATCCTTCGGCAGGCGGCGTGCACGAACTATGAGAAGCCGTTTCTCTATCTCATCTTCGGACACGACCGCGCGCTTTTATTTGATACGGGTGCGGGTCACGTTGATGTCGCGCTGCGCGTCGACAGCTTGATCCGCGATTGGTTGCAGCGCAATCATCGCACGTCGATCGCGCTCGTCGTCGCGCACAGTCACGGACACGGCGATCATGTCGCCGGCGACTCGCAGTTCGTGAATCGCCCGAACACGGTGCTCGTGGGCCGCGACACTGCGGCGGTCCGCGCGTTCTTCGGGATCGCGCGTTGGCCAACCGATAGTGGCGTGTTCGACCTCGGTGGACGGGTGCTTGACGTTCTCCCAATCCCCGGACACCAGCCGGCGAGCATCGCGCTCTACGATCGGCGCACTGGGATCCTGCTCACTGGCGACACGTTCTATCCCGGACGGCTCTACGTTCGCGACACCGCGGCGTTCGCGAACAGCATCGACCGTCTCACCGCGTTCGTCGCGAATCATCGCGTGACGCACCTGCTGGGTGCGCACGTCGAGCAGTCGCGCACTCCGTTTCACGACTATCCGATCGGCACGGTCGACCAACCGGAAGAACACGAGCTCAACCTCGGGCGCGCGCAGTTGGTCGAGCTCGACTCGGTCGTTCGTGGGATGCGCGGGCATTTCACGCGAACAGTGTTGCGGGATCTCACGATCTGGCCCCAACCGTAGGAGTGGGCTCGGCATGACCACCGCGGAATGGAAGACGTTTCTCGCGGCGTGGACGCGAGAGATCGCGGGGTTGGAAACGAAGAACCCCAAGACGAAGCGCCCGATCGATCCGGTGCACGGAAGCGTGGGTATTTGCGACCTCAGCGTCGCCAGGGCGGGACGCCTTCTTTCCGTTTGAGCTCGGGGTTCTCGCGATACAACGTCGCCGTATGCCCGATGACTTGAACGACGTCAGCCTTCATGATCTTCGCGAGCTCGTTCGCCGCGTCCTTCGCCGTCACCGCGGCGTTCTTCGTGAATTGAATCTTCACCAGCTCGTGCGTCCGCAACGCGTCGTCGACGGTCTGGTGGAGGGCATCGGTCAGCCCGTGTTGACCCACGTGCACCATGGCGGAGAGATGATGCGCCTCGGCTCTGAGCGTGGCGCGTTGCTTCGATGAGATGGTCATGACCGCAAGCTACAGCGGTCGCGCTAATACTCGAACGGCTGCCCCGCGTTGTGCTTGCCGCGATCTCCATGCGCCACGCCGCCGAGTGCTTCATATGGGTCGATCGGATCGCCGTTCCAGTACTTTCCGTCAGCCGGCCAGCGCATGACCTGAAAGTGCAGATGCGGAGTATCCTTGGGCGCGTTCCCTGTCGTGCCGACATAGCCGAGCGTATCGCCCTTCGCGATCGTGCGACCGGGCGACATGGCGTCGTGGTAGTGATCCATGTGCGCGTAGTAGTAGACGAGGCGGCTGTCGGGATCGACCGTGTACATCGAGATCCCACCGAGATTGCTCGTCGTCATGCGGAGGATCTTCCCGTCGTCGGCGGACAGAATCGGCGTGCCACGTGGCGCGAGAATGTCGATGGCGCGATGCACGCGTCCACCGACACGCGGCTCGCTGAACGAGTCCTCGACCTTGGACATGTCGGCGCCGGCAACGGGCAACACGATGCGCCTCGTACGCAAATACTCATCGCTTGCCGAGGCGACACTCGGGCTTGCATCGGCCACGTCAGCTGCGGGGGGCGACGCGCTCTCGGGCGTCGGGTAGTAGAGCACCGGGCGCGCGCACGCCGTCGCGCTGCTCGCGACGAGCGCGATCATGCTGACGAAGCGACTGGTGGTCATCATCCACTTGACGACTCGGCCTTCGAGACGTTTTACCATTCGGGCGACTAGCGTGCGCTCCGCTGCGCCAACCTCGGGTCCAGTCCGGTGGTTCGGACAATGGCGATGAACCGCGGGTCTCCGCGTAGCGGGTCGAAGAAATTCTCCGCCAGTGACTCGCCCGAGAAGAACGGATCGCGATCGGCTGCCGCACGCTCGAGGAGCGACAGGGCGCGTGGGTTATCACCGAGCCCGACGTGGATCCGCGCCGCGCCCGCTGCGGCGCCGCTGATCCTACGCCCCGCGTCCGCCTCGAGGTCTTTGGCCAATGCCAATGCGCGCTGTTTGTTACCAGATTTGGCATAGGCGTACCCCAACAAGCTGAGCGCGTGAACGGATGCGGTATCGATCCGAGCGGCGGTCTCGAGCTCGCGAACGGCGTCGGGATAGCGCCCGAATTCGGCGTACACGCCGCCGAGCATGAAGCGCGCGACGACGAAGCTCGAGTCGAGCTCGACGGCGCGTCGGCCGGCGGCGATCGCCGCGTCGGGCGAGCCAGCAACGGCGAGCGCCAGACCGTACGACGCGAACGCGATCGGCGAAAGCGGGTCGAGCTCGGTGGCTCGCTTCAGTTGCGCGACCGATTCAGAGGTTCGGCCATTGAGCAGCAGCATCTCGCCATACCACTGGCGCGCCGGTTCGTAATTGGGCTCGAGCTTGAGCGCGCGTTGATAGTCGCGCTCGGCCTCCGACCAACGCCAGCTCGCTTGCAATAGAGTCGCGCGCGACGCGAACGCCTCGGGCAAGGTGCTGTCGAGCGCGACGGCGCGATTGATCGCGGCGAGGGCGAGCGGTTGAACGGAGTCCGTGCGCAGGTGCGCGTAGAGCGGCAGCAGCGCGTAGACGCTGCCCATGCCCGCGTACGCTCGAGCGAACATCGAGTCTCGCTTCGCCGCTTGTTGGAAATAGTCGAGCGCGCGACGCAGGTTTGCCTCGCCGCGTTTGTCGAAGAAGTAGCGGCCGCGCAGGTACAGGTCGTACGCTTGTAAGTCGGCGGTGCCGTGATCGTTCGCCCCCCCGGCGTTGGTTGCCACGGCTGTCGCCGGCGCCCTCGCCGCCGAGCCCGAGAGCTCGGGCGATATCGCGGCGACGATGGCGTTCGAGATGTCGTCTTGGACCGTGAACACGTCCTTCGACTCGCGCTCGAACATATCCGACCAGACGGTGAAGCCGTCGGCCGTGTTGACGAGACGCGCCGTGACACGCATCCGGCCGCCGTCGCGCTGCACCGTGCCGACCAACACCATGTTGGCGTTGAGTGCCTTCGCGAGCTCGATCGGACTCGCGGCCTGTTGCCGCGCAGCGCTTTCGCTCCCCGACGCGACCCGCAGTCCGGGAATTCTGCTCAACGCGTTGGTCAATTCGGCGGTCATCCCCGCGGCGAAATACGCGTCGCTCGTGTCGCGGCTGATGTTGACGAGCGGCATCACGGCGATCGATTTCGTCGCGGCTAAGGCTCCGGCGGCGGGAGTGGCTCCGCCGCTCGGCTGGGCCGAGTGCCGGTTGGAAAACCACGCGCCACCGGCCGCGACCGATGCGAGAATTCCCGCGCCGGCAAGCGCCCACAGAACGCGCTTCGGCCGCGCCGATTTGGGCGCCGGCATCGAGAGGAACGTTCCGCTCACGACCGCCGGATCTTCGAGCGCGCGTGCTACTTCCGAGGCGTTCTTCGGGCGCTTTGCCGGCTCCTTCTCGAGGAGCCGCATGATCAGCGCGGCAAGCGCTTCGGGCACATCGTATCGACGCGTGGCGATCGGCGGCGGTGCTTCGGTCAGCTGCGCGGCGAGCAATTGTTGCGGTGCGCGTCCGTGAAAAGGCGGCGTGCCGACAAGCATCTCGTAACCGACGATGCCGAGCGCGTACAGGTCGGCGCGGTGATCGGTGTTCGGATCGCCCGCGGCCTGCTCGGGTGCCATGTATGCCGGCGTTCCGATCGACGTGCCGACGAGCGTGATCGTGCCGGTGCGCGTGCTCGTCGCGGGACGGGTGCCCTCGCGCGAGGCGGAGAGCGCCTTGGCGACCCCGAAGTCAGTGACCGTCGCGGAGCCCGACGACAGGAGAATGTTGTCGGGCTTGATGTCGCGATGGATAACGCCGCGGCCGTGCGCATAGACGAGCGCGCGCGCGACGTCTTTGAGAATGCTGACGGCTTCGCGTACCGAGAGCGGCCCGCGTGCGAGACGGGCGCGCAACGATTCGCCCTCGACGAACGGCATGATGAAGAACGGCAAGCCGTCCGTCTCGCCCGCGCTCAGCACCGGCACGATATGCGGATGTTGCAGCGCGGCCGACAGCATGATCTCGCGCTTGAATCGATCGACGGAAACGGTGGCGGCGAGCTCGTACGGCAACACCTTCACGACCACCGTTCGCCCGAGCGAGTTGTCGCGCGTGATGAACACCGACGACATCCCGCCACCGCCAAGCTCTCGCTCGACGGTGTAGGATGTTCCTAGCGTGCGCTGGAGCTCGTCTCGAAGGACCGTCACGTCGAATACATGGGAACAGCGGGATGAACCAAATTACGCCCCGCTCATAACTTGAGACAACATGAGGACCGCGAAAGGTTCTTCGTCGGTCGAACTTTTACTGAATCCGGACGCCCACAGTACCGCTCTGCTACCCTTTTGCTGTCGTTCCGATCTCAATTACATTCAAGCGCATGTCCAACCACATCGATCGCTACGTTCCCGCCGATACCAACGGAGGCTGGGGATTCGCCGCAGGCGTCATCGCGTTCACCGCGTTATTAATCGCGACTGTCACATACATCCACAGGCAGAGCTATCGGCACCCGACGGATGTGACTTGGCACGGCAAGGGTTCCGGCGACGCCGCCCCGCCTCGCGCCGGCGAGGCAGGCCGCTGAAGCGGTAGGCAAGATGTGGGACCTTCGGGTCCCGTTTTTTTTTCAATCAGGCGCCTCGGCTCGGGCTCGCGGATTGACGCGGGCAGCCCTTTCTTTGGGACTCGTGACGCACCCCTTCTCGTATCAGCTCGCGACGTCTGTCGACGATGCGGCCAAGAAACTCAGCAAATCCGGCGCGATGTCGCTCGGTGGCGGGACGGATCTACTCGTCGCGATCGCCGAGGAGATAACTCGGCCCGATGTGCTCGTCGATTTGCGGACGATTCCGGATGGCGCTGGCGTTCGCGTGCACGACGATGGCCGAGTATGGATCGGTGCGGCGACGCGGGTCGCCGAGCTCGCCGGCAACGCGATCATTCGCGAGCGCTTCCCCTCGCTTTCTGAGACGTGCGCCGTCGTCGCGACGCCCGCGTTGCGGAACATGGGAACGATCGGCGGAAATCTCTGCCAGCGGCCGCGCTGCTGGTACTTCCGACGCGGGATTTCCTGTCTCAAGAACGGCGGGACGTCATGTCCGGCGGTGGACGGCGAGAATCAGTACCTGGCCATTCTCGACAACGGGCCGTGTCACATCGTTCATCCATCCGATCCGGCGGTCGCGCTCACAGCGCTCGAAGCGGTCGTCGAGATCGCGTCGCTTGATGGGCGACGCGAGGTGCCGATTAGCGAATTCTATACGCTGCCGAGCGAACGGCTCGATCAAGAAACCGTGCTTGCGCGCGGGGAATTCGTCTCGGCGGTTCTGTTGCCGGCGGTGTCGGCCGGAGGCGTGCAGCACTATCACAAGCTGATGCAGCGCGACGCGTGGGACTTCGCGCTCGTGAGCATCGCCGGATGCAAGCGTGCGGACGGCGACGTGCGGATCGTGCTCGGCGGCGTCGCGCCGCGTCCGTGGCGCGTGAACACATCGATCGAGGAAGACGTCGCGTCGGGAGGGTTGGACGAAGACACGATCGCAACGCTGGCCGACCGCGCCCTGTACGATGCGAGGCCGCTGTCCAAGAACGGCTACAAGGTCGAGCTCGCGGCGTCATTGCTGCGCGAGATGATGGCTCGGCTCGCCTAGGTCGGCGAGCGGCCAAAGGGGCCGCGGAGCCGGGACACTGCCGACGCCAACGCGCCGACCCCTAGCCTCAACGGGCTAAAGCCGACTAATTTTATCTGCTTAGCTGAATCCGCCTGAAATCGCGGCGGAGACTCGCTCGGCAAGCGCAGGTCGACGAGTCCGCAAACGATTCACCGAAAACGAGTTGCGCCGCGCGCTCCGGGAACGAGGTTCGCCTCACCGATTCGCCGTCCAAGACACGGCGCGCACGCTGGTCCAACACGTTTGGAGCACCGAATGAGTAGTTCGATCGAGACGCTGATCAGTCGAGAGTACCAGCACGGATTCGTGACCGACATCGAGTCGGACACGCTGCCAGCTGGGCTGAGCGAAGACGTCGTTCGCGCGATCTCCGCGAAAAAGAGCGAGCCCGCTTTCATGGTCGAATGGCGGCTCAAAGCGTATCGCCGCTGGCTGTCGATGAAAGAGCCGCATTGGCCAAACGTCCACTACGGCCCGATCGACTATCAGGCCGCGAGCTACTACTCGGCGCCGAAGACCAAGAAGCCGCTCGGCAGCATTGACGAGGTCGATCCCGAGTTGCTGAAGACGTACGCGAAGCTCGGCATCCCGTTGTATGAGCAGAAGATGCTCGCCGGCGTCGCGGTCGACGCGATCTTCGACTCGGTGTCGGTTGGAACGACGATGCGCGCGGAGTTGGCCAAGTACGGCATCATCTTCTGCTCGTTCGGAGAGGCACTGCGCGAACATCCGGACCTGGTCGAGAAGTACCTCGGCTCGGTCGTGCCGTACAGCGACAACTTCTTCGCCGCGTTGAACAGCGCGGTGTTCTCCGACGGCTCGTTCGTGTACGTCCCGAAGGGTGTGCGTTGCCCGGTCGAGCTCTCGACGTATTTCCGCATCAATTCCGCCGACACCGGGCAGTTCGAGAGAACGCTCATCGTGGCGGACGAAGGCGCGTACGTGAGCTATCTCGAAGGGTGCACGGCGCCCAAGCGCAGCACGAATCAGCTACACGCCGCAGTCGTCGAGCTGGTCGCGCTCAAGGGTGCGTCGATCAAGTACTCGACGGTGCAGAACTGGTACGCCGGCGACAAGGAAGGTCGCGGCGGGATTTATAATTTCGTGACGAAGCGCGGCAAGGCGTACGAGAACGCGAAGATCTCCTGGACGCAGGTCGAGACCGGATCGGCCATCACGTGGAAGTATCCGAGCGTCATCCTGCTGGGCGACAACGCGGTCGGCGAGTTTTACTCGGTCGCCGTGGTGAACAACAAGCAGCAGGCCGACACCGGCACGAAGATGATCCACATCGGCCGCAACACGAAGTCGACGATTGTCTCCAAGGGTATCTCGGCTGGCGAGGGGAACAACTCGTATCGGGGCCGGGTGCAGGTGCTGCCGCGCGCGACCGGGGCTCGCAACTACACGCAATGTGACTCGATGCTCGTCGGCAACCGGTGCGGCGCGCATACGTTTCCGTACATCGAGGTCGGCAACAACAGCGCGATCGTCGAGCACGAGGCGTCGACGTCGAAGATCGGGGAGGATCAGATCTTCTACTTGAAGGCGCGCGGGTTGTCGGCGGAGCAGGCGGTCTCGATGATCGTCAGCGGATTCTGCAAGGAAGTGTTCAAGGAACTGCCGATGGAGTTCGCGCTGGAAGCGCAGGCGCTGCTCGGCATCACGTTGGAAGGAAGCGTCGGTTGATGTTAAACGGACTACACAACACTCATGTCATTAATCGAAATCAAAGATCTTCACGCCACGGTCGGCGATAAAGAAATCCTCAAGGGCATCGATCTCACGGTGAGCGCCGGCGAGATTCACGCCGTGATGGGTCCGAACGGCTCGGGCAAGAGCACGTTGGCGCAGGTATTGGCGGGCAACCCGGCGTACGAGGTCACGGGCGGATCGGTGACGTACGACGGCAAGGATCTGCTCGGGATGCCGCCCGAAGAGCGGGCGCAGGGTGGCGTCTTCCTGGCGTTCCAGTACCCGGTGGAGATTCCGGGCGTGTCGAACGCGTATTTTCTCCGCGCGGCGTACAACGAGATCCGCAAGGCGCACGGAGAGGAGGAGGTCGACCCACTCGAGTTCGCCGATTTCATGGAGGAGAAGCTCGCGCTCGTCGACATGGACTCGTCGATGCTCAACCGCTCAGTGAACCAAGGGTTCTCCGGCGGCGAGAAGAAGCGCAATGAGATTCTACAGATGGCGGTGCTGGAGCCGCGATTGGCGATCCTCGACGAGACCGATTCCGGTCTCGACATCGACGCGCTCCGCATCGTCGCCGACGGCGTGAACAAGCTCAAGCGGCCGGACAACGCGACGATCGTCGTCACGCACTATCAGCGTTTGCTCAACTACATCGTGCCCGACTACGTGCACGTGCTGGTGAACGGCCGGATCGCGCGATCCGGCGGGAAGTCGTTGGCTCTCGAGCTCGAGGACAAAGGCTACGATTGGGTGACGAACGGAGCCGCGTCGCCGGTCGAGGCGGGCGCGGCGTGAGCACGTCGGTCATGGCGGGCAGCGCGGCCGAGGCGTACGTCGAGGCGTTCGAGGAACTGACGTCTGACGCGTCGACGCCGGCGTGGGTGCAATCCATGCGCCGCGCCGCGTTCGAGCGATTCGGCACACTCGGCTTCCCGACGACGAAGAACGAGGATTGGCACTACACCAGTGTGTCCCCGATCGCCGATCAAGAGTTCACGTTGTTGTCGTCGAAGAGCGGAGATGTCGGTGGTGACGAGCTCGCGCCGTTCACGTTCGGCGCGACCGCGTGGTATACGATGGTGTTCGTCAACGGCCGCTTCGCGCCGGAGTTGTCGGACATCGCCAAGCTGCCGAACGGCGTGAAGCTCTGGGATCTCGCGACGGCGTGGAGCAAGGCGCCGGACGTCGTCGATCGGGTGGGAAAGCTGGCGAGCTACGACACGCAGGGGTTCACGGCGCTCAACACGGCCTTCATGCTCGACGGCGCCGTGGTGCAGATCGCCAAGGACGCTGAGGTCGATCGGCCGATCCATTTGCTCTTCGTCACAGACGCGACGGCGGCGAAGGGGATGATGCATCCGCGCAACCTCATCCTGGTCGGCCGGCACGCAAAGGCGACGGTGATCGAGAGCTTCGTGTCGACCACCGACGCGGTGTATCTGACCAACACGGTGACTGAAGTGTCGGTCGGCGAGGGCGCGACGTTACGCCACTACAAAATGCAGCGCGAAAGCGCGCGCGCGTTCCACGTCGGAACAATCGAGGCGAGCCAGGCGCGCGACAGCCACTACCTCTCCTTCTCGCTCGCGACCGGCGCCGCGCTGTCGCGGACGAATGTGTACACGACGCTCGATGGCGAAGGGTGCGGCGCGACGCTCAACGGTCTCTACATGGCCGACGGTGAGCAGCATTGCGACCATCAGACCCAGATCATTCACGCGCAGCCGAACTGCTTCAGTCGCGAGCTGTACAAGGGCGTCCTCGACGGGCGCTCGCACGGCGTGTTCAACGGCAAGGTGTTCGTTCATCCGATCGCGCAGAAGACGGACGGCAAGCAGACCAACAACAATCTGCTGTTGTCGGAAACGGCGCAGGTCGACACGAAGCCGCAGCTCGAGATCTTCGCCGACGACGTCAAGTGCACGCACGGCGCGACCGTGGGGCAGATCGATCAACTCGCGCTGTTCTATTTGAAGAGCCGCGGAATCGACGCCGCGCTGGCGCGCCGTCTGTTGACATACGCGTTCGCGGCCGGCGTCCTCGAGACGATCGAAGTCGACGAAATCCGCGAAGGGTTGGAGCGAATGACACTCGAGCGGTTCGTGTGAGCAACCCGAGCGAGGCGCTCTACCAAGAGCTCATCCTCGAGCACAATCGGAAGCCGCGAAACTTCCGGGAGATGCCGGATGCGGATCGCACGATCGAAGGGCGGAATCCGTTGTGCGGCGACTCGCTCACGTTGTGGGTCAAGCTCGAGAACGATGCCATCGCCGACGTGAGCTTCAAGGGACAGGGTTGCGCGATCTCGAAAGCATCGGCCTCGCTGATGACCGCGGCGGTGAAAGGAAAGACTCGCGCCGAAGCCGAGGATCTGTTCGGCCGATTCCATCAGCTCGTAACCGGGACGCTTCCGGAATCCGAGCAACAGTCGCTCGGTTCGCTGCGAGCGCTTGGCGGCGTATCCCGGTTCCCACTTCGCGTGAAGTGCGCCAGCTTGGCATGGCACGCGCTGCACTCGGCGCTCGAGTCGAACGAGACTGAGGTGTCTACCGAGCGCGAGGGACCGGACTTTCCACCGTTGGAAGGCGCATGATCGATACGCCCTCACCCTTCATCGACCGCGCGGACTTTCCGCTCCTCGCCGCGAATCCGGAGCTCCACTACCTGGATTCGGCGGCCACGTCGCAGAAGCCGCGGGTCGTGCTCGACGCGATGATGCACTACTACACACACGACAACGCGAACCCGCATCGCGGGGCATATGCATTGTCGGCGCGCGCGACGGAGCGGTATCACGACGCGCGTGAGCGCATCGCGGCGTTCGTCGGCGTGCGCGACGCGTCGCGGCTGATCTTCACGCGCGGCACGACCGAATCACTGAACCTCGTCGCGACGGCGTGGGGTCGCGCCAACGTCGGCGCCGGCGACGAGATCGTGATCACTGGACTCGAGCACCACGCGAACTTCGTCCCCTGGCAACAGCTGGCAAACGAGACCGGCGCGACGCTTCGCATTTGCCGTGTGACGGCTGACGGACGAATCGATCTCGATCAGATGGCCGCGCTGGTCGGGTCGCGAACGAAAGTCGTCGCGTTCAGCCACGTGTCGAACGCGTTGGGGACGATCAATCCCGTGGCCGAGTTGTGCGCGATCGCGCGGCGCGTCGGCGCGGTCGCGGTGTGCGACGGCGCGCAGGCGGCGCCCCATTTGCCGCTCGACATCGACGCACTGGACATCGACTTCTACGCGTTCAGCGGCCACAAGATGCTCGGCCCGATGGGTTGCGGGGTGCTCGTCGGCCGGCGCGGGCTGCTCGAAGCGATGCCGCCGTATCAGACGGGCGGCGACATGATCGAGTACGTCGGCGACGATCGCACCACGTGGAACGTGCTGCCGCACAAATTTGAGGCGGGCACGCCCAACGTTGGCGACGCGGTCGGTCTCGCGGCGGCGTGCGACTATCTGGGTCGCATCGGGATGTCGAAGGTGCGCGAGCACGAACAGACGATCACGGCGCTCGCCACCGGCCGCCTGTGCGCCATTCCCGACGTTCGCGTGTACGGGCCGCCGCCGCTGCAACGGAGCGGCGTGGTGAGCTTCACCGTGGGCGATATTCACCCGCATGACCTGGCGACGATCCTCGACGAGACCGGCGTCTGCGTCCGCGCCGGGCATCATTGCGCCCAGCCGTTGATGCGCCGACTCAACGTGCCCGCCACGGCACGCGCCTCATTCTACATCTATAACACCGAGGCCGACGTCGACGCGCTCGTCGCCGGCGTCGAGCACGCGCGCGACGTGTTCGGCTGATCGCGTCGCTCGCTCGCTAGCCCCGATCGATCGTGTGCGTGCTCGTCCCGGGTCCGACGCGCTTCGACGCGTAGAGGGCCATCGCTCCAATTTGGTCGAGTGGCAGCACGTCCACCGCGCCGCCGCGAACGATCGCTTCCTTCGGCATGCCGAACACGACGCACGTCCGCTCGTTCTGCGCGATGGTGTGAGCGCCCTGGGCGCGCATGCGCAGGAGGCCCTCGGCGCCGTCGGCGCCCATGCCGGTGAGCAGCGCGCCAACGGCGCGGCGTCCGAGCATTTTGGCGGCTGATCGAAACAACACGTCGACGCTGGGACGATGACCCGACACGGGATTGCCATCGAACACGCGTACGATATGCGTCGTCGCGCGTCGGGCGATCTCGATTTGACGACCGCCTGGAGCGATCAGGGCGAGCCCAGGACGCAGCGCGTCACCGTCGCGCGCTTCCCGCACGTCCATCGCGGTGAACGCGTTCATCCGGTTGGCGAACGCGCTCGTGAACGCGGCGGGCATGTGTTGCACGATCACCGTCGGCGGAGCGTCGTGTGGCAGAGCGCTCAACACCGTTCGGATGGCGTCGGTTCCTCCAGTCGATGCGCCGATGACGATCACCGGCCCGTGCCACGGTGGCCAATCGGAGGGCAACGCCGACGCGACCTGTTTTGTCGGCGTGGGGAGGGTGTGCGTCGCCCGGCGGACGCGCGCCCCTGCCGCATCGCGAACGATCTCGTGCAAGAACCGCCCGCCCGAGACGAACATCGCAACGGAATTGAGGCAGGGTTTTTCGATCACCTCCACCGCGCCGAGCTCCAACGCGCGCACCGCGGCCATCGCTCCGGGTTGCGCAACGCTCGAACAAACCACGACCGGAATCGGTTCCTCGGCCATGAGCCGCTCGAGGAATGCGAGCCCGTTGACTCCCGGCAGCTCGATGTCGAGGACGACAACGTCCGGCCGCTGCTGGCGAATCTTGTCGCCGGCAATCGTCGCGTTGGGCGCGGTAACGACGTCGATCGCTGGATCCTCGCGAAGCGCGAGGGTCAGGACTTCCCGCGCAACCGCCGAGTCATCGACGATGAGTGCTCGCAGCGGCATCGCGGAAACTCAGCTCGCGCGCGTGTAGACGGTCGGCATCAGCGGATGCAATTGGGCACGATGCGCGTGCAAACTTTCCGCGTGTCCGACGAACAACAGTCCGCCCGGCGCGAGGCGCTTGGTGAGGTTCTCGATCACCGCGGCGCGTCCCTCGGGCGTGAAGTAGATGAGCACGTTCCGGCAGAAGATCAGATCGAAGCTGCCGGGAACTGGATAGTGATCCGCCGCGAGGTTGACTCGCGCAAAGCGCACAACGCGGCGCAGCTCGTCGGATGCGCGCATGCGACCGAGTTGCTCGCCGACGCCACGACGCATGTAGCGCTGGAGAAAGTGCGGCGGTATCTCGTGCGCCTTGTCGAGCGACCACACGCCCGATGCGGCGGTCGCCAGTGCGCGCGTCGAGATGTCGGTCGCGAGCAGCTCGATCGACCAACCGTCCAGTGCGGGAAAGTGCGACAGTAGGTGCATGGCGAGCGAATACGGCTCCTGTCCGGTCGAACAGGCGGCGCTCCACACGCGCACGCCTCGCGCGCGCTCGCCCGTCCGTGCCTGCTCCGACCAGTGCGGGTAGACGCGCTGCTCGAGAAAGTCGAAGTGTGCCGGCTCACGAAAGAAATGCGTTTCGTTCGTGGCGATCAGATCGAGCAGCTGCACCAGCTCGGACCCGCTGTCGTCGGCGCGGACGAGCGCGGTGTACTCGTCGAACGACGACAAGCCAAGGGTCGTCACGCGATTGGTCAATCGACGGACGAGGAGGGCGCGTTTCGATTCGTTGAGCGCGATTCCCGCCGCGTCCTGAATCAGCGACGCGATCTCCTGAAACTCTCGCGCGCTCGGCTCGCGCAGCCGCCTCCCCGAGGCGACCGCGCGCAGACCCGACGCGCCGGTGTCACGCCGCATCCGCGGCCGCGCTCGCAACGAACGCATCCGCGCTGAGCGCGCGGCCGATGTTCAGCAGCATGACGAACTTCTTTCCCGCTTCCGCCATGCCGTCGAGAAACTCCGCGCCGACACGAGTGCCGAACGAAGGCGGAGGCTGCACCTGGTCCGGTGAGAGATCCAGGACCTCGCTGACCGCGTCGGTGATGATGCCCATGACGACGGCCGATTCCTCGCTCGCGATCTCGACGATCACGATGCAGCTCCGTCGCGTCACCTCGCTGGGGCCCAGGCCAAAGCGTAGCGCGAGGTCGACGACGGGCACAACGCGCCCGCGGAGGTTGATCACCCCACGCACAGCCGGCGGGAGCGCCGGCACTCGCGTGAGGCTGTCGTATTCGATGATCTCCTTCACGCGGAGGATATCCACCGCGTACTCCTCGCCGGCGAGCACGAAGCTGAGAAACTGCGTGCGCGGTGAGCTGGCTGTCGTTGTCATGGCTCGCTCAGAATCGCGTGAAATGCGCGTCGTCGATTGCGACCGCCGCCCGATCCTTCGCGGCGCCGTGACCATTCGTGTGGCCGTTCGGCTGCTGCATCGAATGCGGGATCGGGTACCAACCACGCTTCCCCTGCGTCGCCGGCCGCACCGATGTGTTGGACGCGGGCGCGAGGAGGGGTGCGGAAGACGTGTCGCGCGAATCGCCGGTGCGGAAAAATGCGACGAGCTGCTGAAGCGATTCCGACTGCGCCGCCATCTCCTCCGCCGTCGACGCAAGCTCCTCGGCGGCCGACGCCGTGCGCTGCGTGACCTGGTCAACCTGGCTCATCGCCTGGTTGATCTGATGCACGCCCGCCGCTTGCTCTCGCGACGCCGCGGCAACTTCCTGAACCAACTGGGCGGTCGTGCGAATCGCCGGCACGAGCTCTTGCAGCAGCTCACCCGATCGTTCGGCAACGCTGACGCTCGTGACGGCGAGGCCGCTGATTTCATTCGCGGCCGCTTGGCTTCGCTCGGCGAGCTTGCGCACTTCCGTCGCGACGACGGCGAAGCCTTTGCCATGCTCGCCGGCACGCGCCGCTTCGATCGCCGCATTCAGCGCAAGCAGGTTGGTCTGGTACGCGATGTCCTCGATGATCGAGATCTTCTGGGCGATCGTCTTCATCGCAACAGTCGTCTCCTGCGCGACACGACCGCTGTCGTCGGCGTCCGTTGCGCCCTTCATCGCCATTTGTTCGGTGCGCTTGCTGTTGTCGGCGTTCTGCGTAATCGACGCGCTCATCTGCTCGAGGCTGGCGGTCGTCTCTTCGACCGACGCGGCCTGTTCGCTGGTCCCCTGTGAGAGACTCTGCGCAGTCGAGGAGACTTGCGCCGACGCGCCGGAAAGCGCCTCGGCGGCGGAACGCACTTGCGAGATCGTTTGCGCCAGCGCTTCTGTCATCTTCGACATGGCGCGCTGCAGCTGACCGGTCTCGTCGCCGCGCGCCGCGCCGGTGATCTCACGCAGATCACCGTCGGCAATGCGGTTCGCGATTCCGACTAGCTCGCCGATCGGCTCGGTGACTGAGCGAATCGTCGCCCACGCGAGGACGAGCGCGCAGGCGATCGCCAGCAGAAGCGACGCAATGAACGTCGCGCGCACCGTCTTGTACTGCGACGTCGCGCTGGCCGCCATCGCGGCGTAGTTGTCTCCGGCCGACTTCTGGACGCTCGCGACCAGGTCATCCATCGCCGCGGTGAGTGGGCGATCGATGCCGCGCACAAGGCTGTCGACACGCTGCGTGCTCGACACGTTGCTTGGATCGTAGCGCTTCAACGCGTCCATGTATTCCTTGACGAGCGCGTCGTGTTGCGACAGCAGGGGATCGACGCTCGCCGTCTGTAGTCCGAGCGCCTTGAGCGTGTCGCGCGCGGCGGCGAGCTGCGCCCGCACGATGCTGTCTTCTTTTTGGAACGCGGCGAAATGCTTGTCGAAATCCTCTTTCTTGTGGCCGCGGATGAGGAGGTCCTTCCATTCCTTCCACTGCTTCACCAATTCGCCCTGCGTGTCGCGAGTGTTGTCGACGACTTCGGTGACGCGCGCCGAGGTCGCGAGCGACTCGCGCAAGGTGGTCGTCGATCGCTGGAGCGACGCGAGCGACAGCCAGCCAATGATCATCATGATGAGGCCCGACATTCCGGCCATACCGAAGAGGCGGGTCCCGATCCGAAAATTGTTCAACATGGATTTCTCGTTAAATGGTTGCGACGCGTTACCACGACGCCTGCACGTTGAGCAGTGCTTGCGTCACTGCGGGGGTGATGCGTTCGGCGTAGGTCCGTCGCACGCCGGCGAATTGGAGCTTGAGGCGAGTCTGCGGTGGGAACCACGACGCTCCGATCAGGTAGTCGCGCTCGGTCACGTCGGCCGTCGTTGTCTCTTTGTGCGTGTCCGGGTCCCACGCGTCGAAGCGCGTGATCAGCTTCACCGTGGGACGGACGGCGAGTGTCGCCAGCGCGTAGTAGCCGAGGCGCGCGATCGTGCCGTCTTGTCCGCGCATGACTTCGGAGCGCAGCATCAGCGGGCCGCCGCGATACTCGACCTCACCGCCGATGCGGTCACGCGTCGCCTTGTCCGCGCTCGCGTGTCCCGCAGTTGCCCCCGACATGCCGAGTTGCAGATTAGCACTCGCTATCGGGCGTAGGGCCGCGCGGCCGACGAATGACTTTCCGACGTTCTTGTCGACGTCGTTCTGGCTCTCACCGCTGCCGTTGAACAAGCCGGCCTGGAATTCAGACATCGCGAATGCACCACGGACCTGCGCGCCAAGGTCGCGCACGTCGCCGAAACTTCCGCCGCGCGCGCGATCCGAGAACATGAGGGCGCGTTCGACGGTCTCGAGGCTGGCCGATGATGCCATGCCTTCTTTGCCCAACGGCAGCTTCATCTGGCCAACGTCGACTTGCACACGAGACACGGGCGTCGAAATGAACGCGTCCTGCAAGACGCGGCTGCTTTGCGATACGGCCGCCGTCGTTGCGGTCGTCGTGAGTGACAATGCCTTCGCGAGGTCGAGCATCACCGTGCCCTTCGCATGGTCGCCGAGGTCGACGACCGTCTTCAGCTCGGCGCGCCGCACGCGATAGGTGTTGCGATAGCCGGCGTCGCCGGCGACGGCCCACATCTGGAGCAGTCCGGCGAACGTTGGCGCGACAAACGGAGCCGCGGCGGCGGGAGAAGTGGTGACCGCCGGCGGGACGGTGACGGGTGGGGAGGCTGGGGCCGCCACTCTCACCGTATCGACGCGAAGTCGTTCGACGCGGACAGTATCGGTCCTGAGTCGCTCGACCCGCACCGTGTCCGTCTTCGTGAGAACTGTCGCCCGATGCGCGGCGAGACTGTCCGCCTGGGCGGCGACGATGCGGCGCAGCTTAGCGACCTCGTCTCGCTCCTTTCCACCGGATTGGGATGGGGCGGCCTCGGGCTTTTGCTTTGCCTTGAGGCTCTCGAACGTGATCGAGCTGCCGGCCGACGATTGGCCCTGCGACGGGCGCGGCGCGGTGCATACGACCGCCAGGACAACGAGGAACCCGTTGACGGATCTGAGATTTCTCATGACGGAAGTTCGGGCGGGTGCGCCAGGCTGAGGATCGTGGCTTGCTCGAGCACAGTGCCGACGTCGAGGATGAGAGCGACGCGACCGTCGCCCATGATCGTGGTGCCCGATACGCCCGGGACGTCACCAAAGCACGATGGGAGCGGTTTGAGCACGGCCTGCGTTTCGCCGAAGAGGTGATCGACGACCAAGCCTGCCTGGAATCCGGCGGAGTGAATGACGACGACGCTCTCGCGCGCGGGCGCCGCGTCGCCGTCCACCTCCAACACATGGCGCAGGCGGATGTACGGCAGAGCCTCGCCGCGGAGTCGGAGCACGCCGGTTGGCCGGCGGCGATCGTCGTCGGGAAGCGTGAGACATTCGATCACGGCATCGACCGGGATGACGTAACGCTCGTCGTTGACACCGACGACGAAGCCGTCGATGATCGCGACCGTGAGCGGCAAACGAAGGCGGATCGTGGTTCCCTGATCAGGCGGACTCGCGATCTCGATCGCGCCACGAACGGCTTCGATGTTGCGCCGCACGACGTCCATGCCGACTCCGCGGCCCGATACCGCGGTCACCTCGGACGCCGTGGAAAAGCCCGGGGCCATCGTCAACGCGAAAACCTGCGCGTCGGTGAGATTCTCACCGGCTGTCACCACGCCGCGGCGTTCCGCGGTCTCGACGATCCGATCGCGGTTCATGCCTCGACCGTCGTCGCGCACCTCGATGATCACGAGCCCGCGCTCGTGGCGTGCATGAAGCGTGATCGTTCCACACGGATCCTTACCGGCGTCGCGGCGCGCGGCGGGATGCTCGATGCCGTGGTCGACCGCGTTGCGCACGAGGTGGGTGAGCGGGTCGCGCAGCTGCTCGACGATCGATGCGTCGACCTCCACATCCTCTCCTTCCAACGACACGCGGACGAGTTTGCCCTGACTCGCGGCGATGTCGCGCACCGTCCGCAGGTGTTGGCGAAACGATGGTCCGAGCGGAACGAGACGCATCGTCATCACGAACTCGTGGAGCGACGTGAGGAGGCGCTCCATCTCTTCAGCCGCGCCCATATCATTGCGTCCAGCGCCGTTCGCGGCGATGCTTTGCATGAGCCGGCCTTTCGCCACCGCGATCTCGCCGCTGAGATTCAGCAGCCCGTCGAGCTTGATCATGTCGACGCGAAGACTGCGCGCCGCCGGACGCCGCACGCCCCCACCGGTGAACGCATCGCTATCGTCGGCGACATCGGGGTCCGCGGGTGCGTCGTCTAACACCACACCGTCAGGCGAGAGTTGCTGGAGCAGGGCGAGATCGGCCGCGCGAACGGGCGTCGCCTTGCCGAGCGCCGCCACGGCGACCATTTCGCGCAGCACGTCGACGATCTGCAAGAGCGCCGTGATCCGCGCGGGCGTCACGGTGATCGCGCCATCGCGGATGAGACTGAGCGCGTCCTCCACCTTGTGCGCGTACGCGGCGACGGACTCGAAACCGACCATGCCCGCCCCACCCTTGATCGTGTGCGCGAACCGGAAGATCTCGTTGATCGGCTCGGAGTCTTCGGGCCGGGATTCGAGCGCAAGCAGCGCGTCTTCCATCGCCGAAAGGCCGTCTTCCGCCTCCTGCACGAAGATGTGGCGAAGCTGATCGAGGTCCATTTGCTTTCTCATCGCCGGATGAGCTGAACCCACGCGCGCCCGTCGTGAGGACCGAAGACGAGCTTTCTGCCGTGCGCGCCGCCGATGTCCTCGCCCACCACGCGCACGCCACGATCGCTGAGCCACGTGCGCGCAACCTCGACGTTCCGCATCCCGAGATGGTCATGTCGATCGTGAAACGCCGCGAGAACGTTCGCGCCGCCGATGATCCGAGCCGTGAGCGTGTTGGGACGAGCACCGAGCGCGATCACGCGGTCGAGGACGAGTTTCATCGCCGACGGACCGTAGCGCGACGCGGTCGCGGCGTCGGGGGCGTCGTTCGGAAGCAGAAAGTGATTCATTCCGCCGACACCGTGCACCGGGTCGTGTAGACACACCGCCACGCAGGATCCGAGAATGGTCGCGAGCGAGCAGCGGTCCGATGTGACGTGGAGCTGACCCGGATGAAGATACAGTTGCGGCAACGCGCTCTGTGGATACGACGCCCAGCGCTCGACGGACACCGCGGTCATCGCGCGTCGGGGATCGGGAGATGGGTCCAGCGCGAGCGATGGCCGGCGGTGAGAATCGCGGACGCGGCGAACTTCGAGAGCAGACGCAATACCTCGTCATCGTAGACGTTGATCATGCCGCGGTGCGGAAGCACATTCGCGATCGCGATCGCGCCGACGATTCGGCTGTCGATGCGCAGGGGAACGAACGCCGCGACGTCCTCGCCGTGCCAACGGATGCTCGCGACCGCTTGATGATGCGACAGGCACTCCAAGACGACGGCTCGCGACGGCGGATGCTGACGCGCGTGTTCGACGGCCGAGCCGATGCCGGCGATGGGGACGAGGATATCGTCGTTCACCGCAAGGACGACGAAGTCCTCGGTGCCAACGACGTTGATCAGGATCTCTTCGAGACTGCGCAGCGCGTCCTCAGCGGTTCCCGCTTCCATGAGGCGACGCAGCGCCACGATGACCTTGATCGCCTCGCCGTTGCGCTGTTCCGACGCGACCAGGAGACGCGACAAGTCGCTGTTGGACGCGACGAGCTGCTCACTCTGCTCACGCAAGCGAGCCGCTTCGCGGCGTGCTTCCATCAACGCAACGTGCGCGTTGCGCTCTCGGGCGACCAAGTCGTGGTCGCTCACGAATGCCACTCCGCGTGATCGAGATAACTGCGGACTTTCGTCAGCAACTCGGTGCGATCGACCGGCTTGGTGATGTACTCGTTGCAGCCGCTCTCGAAGCCACGCATCACGTGGTCCATTTCACTGCGTGTGGTCACCATTAGAATCGGGACGTCGCGCGTCACGTCGTCGGCGCGCATGGCGCGACAGGCATCGAATCCGTTCATGCGCGGCATGACCACGTCGAGTAGGACGAGGTCGGGGCGCGATTCACGCGCCATCCGAACACCCTCGGCGCCGTCTTCGGCGGTGAGGACGTCGTACGCTTCGTCCTCGAGAATCATCCGCTGCCACATGATCGCGGTCGGCGAGTCGTCAACCACGAGAATTTTCTTTCGATTCATTGCCGCCACGGGTGGGAGTGGGTCGCCGAATGCGCTTGATCACGCACCCGGTGTCATGGCCCGCACGCTATTCTTCTCGCTCCGGGCCGGCCAATACTTCATTCCTTGGCTTGTCATGCTCCGCCGCGGCGGTCGCGCGGACGACCGCGGCCAACACCGCCAGCACGGCCTCGCGCGATTCTCCTTCGCGATGGATCAGTTCACTCCCCCACGGGACGGAGAAACCCGAGATGGGAACCGCCGTGAGTCCAGGTGGCGGGACCGCGCGTTGCGACGCCGCGCCGAGGCACCACCCCAGGCCCTGGGCGGCGAGTGACCAAACAGTCGTCAATCCGTCGTACTCGCCGTCGATTCGGGGACGGTAACCGCAGCGAGCCAAACTCGTCATCACAAATTCGTAGAACGCCGGATTGAATGCCCGTCGCATGAACAGGAACGGCAGCTCGGCCAGCTCGCCGAACGTGACCGACGACTGGAGCGCGAGGGGAGAGATGGAGGCGATCATTGCCATGTCGAGCCGATCCGGCTGGAGCGGCGTGCGACAGATCGGAATGTCCGTGTTTGTTCCGCTCGGGTACGCGTGCCCAATCCCGATGTCGATCCGCGCTTCACTGAGCGCGCGAATCTGCTTCGGCGTCGGAACGTCTTCGATCGAGATCACGATCCCCGAATCCTGTTCCGCGCAGTCGCGGATCGCCCGCGTCGCGACGTCGAGGATGAGCGGCGTCGGAACGATGCCGATGATGCAGCACCGCCGTCTCCCGCGCTCGGCTCGTCGTGCTTCGCCAGCGACGCGGTCGGCGTCTTGGAGGATCTCGCGCGCCGAATCGTATAAGGAGTGTCCGGCGAGCGTCAGCGTGACTCCGCGCGCCGCGCGCTCGAACAGCGGGACGCCGATCAATTGCTCGAGATCTCGAGCTTGGCGTGACAGCGCCGGCTGCGTCAGAGCCAGCCGTTCGGCGGCGCGACCGATGCTTCCCTCCTCCGCGACGGCGACAAAGTACCGCAGGTGGCGCAGCTCGAGCCGCGCGACCGGGCATACCGTTCCGGCGGAATCGATCGTCTCGGTCGACGCGGGAGTGCGGCGCCGCCGTTCGCTCGTACCGTCATCCTCGGCGATGCGGCGAAAGAGCGACAAGATTGTTTTGACGACAGGTCGCGCGTCACCGCGACGCCACGTCCGAGCGTAACACGCCGGCACGGCCAGATCGTCGAGGGGAATCACCACGAGCTCGCGGCTCACGTGACGACGGACGCTGCGCGGGATCATCGACCATCCCGTGCCCGCGCGCAGCTGCACCATCATCGCCTCGAGGGAGTCGGCTTTCGCTTCTCGACACGGCTTGAATCCGCGACGCACGAATTCCGTGCGCAGCAGTCTGAAGGGCTCGCCCATTCCCTCATCGTCGCGGTGCACGAAGGTTTCGTCCGCCAGATCGGCCAGCGTAATCGATGTGCGACTCGCCAGCGGGTGGTGCGGTGCGACACCGATTGCGTCGTAGACGTCAAGGGCCTGCATCTCCGACGCGAGGCGCGTGTATGTCGGCGGCGGCGCCGTGCCGATCCCGATGTCGAGCGAACAGTCCGTGAGCCCCGCCCATTGCGACGCAAGCGCGCGCTCCTCCACGTGGATCTCGATGCTGGGAAACTCGGCGCGCACTCGCTCGATCATGCGCGGCAGTAATCCGTTCCATAGCATGAGGCGTCCGGCACCGATGACGCAGCGACCGGCGAGGCCTTGCGCCGCGAGGCGCACCTGCGCAAACGCGGCGTCGGCTGACGACAGGATGCGTCGCGCCGCGTCGACGGTGGCTTGACCGGCTGGGGTCAGTTCCGCCCCACGAGCATCACGCTCGAACAGGTCGACACCGAGCTCTCGCTCGAGATCGCGGATTTGACGGGACAGCGCGGGCTGGGCGACGCGGACTCTCGCCGCCGCCCCCACGAAGGATCCCGCGTCTGTCACAGCGATCAAATATCGAAGATGCCGGAGCTCCATCTCAGCGCTCGACGGCAGAAAGCATCATTCTCATAACCTGGGATCAAGTTATGAATCCCCGTGAGAATGCCAATCTACGATCTGGTTATGGGTTGGGTGCCATTTCGGTATACCGAGCACTTCGGAGTCCCGAAACCGCGCGCGCCGTGCCTGCCTCCGCGCCGCGCTGAATTGCGTCGACCAATGCAAGCACGCCTGCGCGGGTCTCGTCGTGACGATGCGCCACCTGAACGACGTACGGTAGCGCGAAATCTGTTAGCCGCAGCGTGACAACTCCCTGAGGCGGATCCGACCCGCGGGTCATGCTCGCGATGCTCCAACCCTGGCCCTGGGCGACGAGAGCCCAGACCAGTTCCAGGCCATTAAGCTCCCGCTCGAGCCGCGGCGAAAAGTCAGCGGCCGCAAACGCATCGTGGAGGTCGTCGTAGAACCAAGGATTCACTTCACGGCCGACGAATAGGAGCGGCGTCGTCGCCAACTCGCGCAACGAGATCTCCTCGCGTCCAGCTAGCGGATGCGCTGGATGAACGAGCGCCGCACATACCCGGTCCTCGAACACCGTGGTGCGACGAAAATCGCGCAACGCGGCCGGCGTCGACACGAGATGAAACATCCCGACGTCGATTGTCGAGTTCTGCAAAGCGCTCAACTGCTGCGCCGTGCCCATCTCGATCGGCGTGATTTCCATCGGCGAATAGCGCGTTTCGCACTCGTGGATCGCTCGGCCGAGAATCGCGCGGACGCGGGGCACGGGCACCAGCGCGACGATGCATCGACCGGTCTCGCCGCGTTCCGCCCCGCGCGCCGCAGCTTGCAGTCCGTCCACCGCGGCGAGGATCTCGCGGACGTCATCGCGAAACACCTCGCCAGCGGGCGTCAGCTCGACGCCGCGCGTTTCGCGGTTGAACACCTGCGCATCCAAGTCATGCTCGAGATCGCGCAGCTGCCGCGACAGAGCGGGCTGCGTTAGTCCGAGTCGCTCGGCCGCACGACCAACGCTTCCGGACTCCGCGGCGGCGAGAAAATTTCGGAGATGGCGCAGGTCGAGCCGCGCTGGAACTCCGAGGCGCACGATTGCGTCGTCGGTCTTCGAGCGGGCCGGCGCTTGCTCTCCTCGCTCCTCGATTCCCATGCGCCGCAGCAGATCGAGCACGGTGCGCGTGATCGGACGTGTGTCGGCGCGCCGCCAGATCCGTGTAAACCGAGTCGGAATCGCGAAGTCCTCGAGGGGAACGCATACGAGACCACGCGGGATCCGGTGTCGAACGCTGCGCGGGACCAGCGTCCAACCGCGACGGGCGGCGACCAACGAAACGAGCGTGTCGGTGCCGGCGACCTCGCGAATCTCGCCGGGCTCGAATTGACGTCGACGCAGCTCGGCGATGATCCTCGGCACGATTTCGTGTTCGCTAGCGAGAATGGCTACAGCCGTCTCGCCGCGGAGATCATCGAGGCGAATTGACGATCGATGCGCGAGCCGATGATCCGCCGCCAGGAGAGCACCGTCGAACACATCAGTGTACTGCGTCTCATGATGCAGCGTGGCGTACCGCGCCGGCGGCGCGATGCCGATCCCGATATCGAGCGATGCGTCGGCCACGCCGCTCCACAACGCGTCGAACTCAACCTGAGCAATGGAGCACTCGATCGCTGGGTACTGCGCAGCGAGGCGGTCGAGGAGTCGGCCGACCAAACCTTCGACTAGGGGCACGGCGGACACGCCGATGTGACATTTCCCGGCGAGACCGCGCCGACTCATCCGTGCTCGATCGACCGCGCGATCGACCTCATCGATCGCAAATCGCGCAATCTGTACGCTGGCCATTCCGGCGGCGGTCAGCGTGGCCCGCCGTGCGCCTCGAACAAAGAGCTCGACTCCGAGCTCGTGCTCCAAATCGCGGATCTGCCGCGTCAGCGCGGGTTGGGCGACGCGAAGCCGCTCCGCTGCGGCGCTGAAAGTCGATGCGTCGGCAACGCCGACCATGTACCGGAGTTGTCGAAGATCCACGACGATGTCCCGGCGACGGGGGGTGAGGCTGCCAACGTATGCCGCGTTCGCGCGGGGCGATAGAGGTCGCGGCGCGTGGTTATGGCTTGGGTAACAAAGAAGTATTGGTCCTGTAACGACATGTTCCAGTATGCTGCACTCGTCAATCGGACCGCGGTTTTCCAACCGTTCGTTTCATCGGCGCACGCCGATTAGAGACTCATAAATATGATGTCGACTCCTGAAACCGCTTTTCGCCTGGTCTCCAGTCGACCACCTGGCACGCGCGAGCGTCGCAACACGCTCGTCGTTGCGCGCGACGTGGCAAACGACGGGTACTGGGAATGGAATCTCGCGACGGCGGCGGTGGAGTACTCGCCACGGTGCCGGGAGATGTTGGGAATCACCGAAGCGCCCGTCATGGCGAGTCCATCCGCGTGGCTCGATCGCGTGCATCCGAGCGATCGCGACGCGGTTCGGGCGGTCATTCAGCGCCTGGGCTCGGGCGAGCAGACGCGCGCGCAGTGTGAGCATCGTGTTCGGCACGCGGACGGAAGCTATCGCTGGATGATGGCGCGCGCCGCGACGGTGTGCGACAACCAGGGCGTGCCGAGTCGCGTCGTCGGATGGCTCACGGACGTGACGGACCGCAAGACGCTCGAGCGTCAGTATGCGGGCGCCGCGCGCCACGACACGATGACAGGATTGCCGAACCGCGCGCTGTTGACCGATCGGCTCACCGACGCGCTCGAGATCTGCAAGCGGGGCGAGTCCGGCTTCGCGTTGCTGGTCATCGACCTCAACCATTTCCATCGCGTCAATGCCCGCTTCGGCGATGTCGGCGGTGACGACGTTCTCCGCGGCGTCGCGCAGGCGCTGCGCCAATCAGTCCGCGTCGAGGACGTGGTGGCGCGAATCGGCGGCGACAAGTTCGGCATCCTGCTGCTCGGCGATGGCCTCGAGCGCGTCGCTGGCGGCATCGCGACGCGGATCAAGGCGGCGCTGAGACGTCCTTACCGGCTCGCCGACGAGGAGATCTTCATCTCGGCGACGATCGGCGTCGTGATCGGCCAGCCGAGCTACGCGCGCGCCGGTGAGGTGCTGCGCGATGCCGACAGCGCGCTCGACGAAGGCAAGCGACTCGGCGGCGATCGCGTGCTCGTGTTTCAGCCGGCAATGCACCATGCGCCGGCCGCTCGACTTGGCCGCGAGCGTGACATCCGTCTCGCCATGGAGCGCGGCGAATTCTCGCTGCACTTTCAACCCATGCTTGGAGCGCCGAACGGCGAGGTCACCGCGTTCGAGGCGTTGCTTCGCTGGCAACATCCGACGGAGGGCCTCCTCGGCCCCGCTCATTTTCTCGATGTACTTCGCGAGACAGGCATGATCGTTCCAGTCGGACGACGCGTCTTGCGCGACGCGTGCATGTCCGCGGCGCGATGGAAACAAGAGGGCCGCGCTCGCGTATCGGTGTCGGTAAACGTTGCAACGAGCCAACTCGTCTATCCGGGTTTCGTCGCGGACGTCGAACGAGCGTTGGCGGAGAGCGGCCTGGAGCCAGCGTCGTTGATGCTCGAGGTTACCGAAGAAGCGCTGGTGGGAGATCCCGACTCGACTCGTGCCGTGCTCGAACGACTGCGCGCCGGCGGCGTCCGTGTCTTCGTCGACGATTTCGGGACGGGATACTCGTCACTTTCTCACCTGCGTGAGCTGCCGGTGCACGGCGTGAAGATCGATCGCGGTTTTCTGGAGGGCATTCACCTGCCAGGCACGCAACGCGAGATCGTGCGGACCATCGTTCGGCTCGCGCATCTGCTGAACCTCGACGTCGTCGCCGAGGGTGTCGAGACGCAGGCGCAGATGGACGTCGTGCGCGAGCTGCAGTGCGACGTCGCTCAGGGCTTTTGGATCGCGCGACCGCTCGATCCGGACGCCGCCGAGGCCTTTCTGCGCGACCGGCGCGCTCGGATCGGTATCGCCTAAACAGGAAGATCATTGGGGTGCGGGCTCTGGCGTCCGAGCGTGCTGCAGGGTTGATTAGCCAACTCTCGCAACACGACGGAATGCGCTCGAGACGTGTGATATCTGCCCGCGCCTTTGCCGCGATCGTCTACGGTTCGATCGTCGCGTTCATGGGTTGTCATCGCGAGACGTCGAGCGTCACGACGAATTTGATCGAGGAGGCCGCTCCGCCTCCGCCCCCGGCCGAGCGGTCGAGGTTCAGCGTTCCGCTCGACTACGATTTCACCGCGGTGCTGGGCATCGTCGAGCGAGTCGTACCGCCAGCGTTCGGCTCGATGGACAGCGTGCACATGGTCGGCAACGACAGCCGGCGCCATTACGCGTTCGAGGCCGATCGCAGTCCGTTCATGGCGTTCGCCCAGGGCCGCCTCTTGCATTTGCGCGCGACGCTGGCGTACACGGCGCGCGGTTTCTACAAGCCGATCGTTGGACCGACAATCGGCGCGGGCTGCGGCAATGGCGAGAATCGGCCGCGCATCGTCGTCGAGCTCGCGACGCCGTTGACGCTCACCAACGATTGGCACCTGGCGTCGAAAGCGCGCGTGGTCCGAGTCGAGCCGGCATCGACCGAGGCGCGTGACCACTGCGACGTCAGCATTCTGCATCACGACGTCACCGATCGCGTGGTCGAGGCGGCGCGGGCTGGGATCACCTCGCACTTGGCCGACATCGACCGAACGGTGGCGCAAGTGAATTTGCAGAGTCGGTTCACCCAATGGTGGTCCCTGCTCAATCGACCGATTCGGTTGACGGAAGGCGTTTGGCTCTTGCTTGGTCCCGAGCAACTGGCAATGGGGCGGCCGAGCGGACGCGGACACGTGTTGACTGTACCCGTGACGCTCGACGCGCATCCTCGCATCGTGACGTCGGCCGAGGAACCGCAGGTCGATACACCGCCGCTGCCCCCGCTCGGGCACGACACGACGGCGAATGGATTTCACATCAACATGGATGGAGTCGTCGACTACAGCACGGCGACGCTCGCCGTTGGCCTCGCGCTGACGAACAAGAGCGTGACGCAGGGAGGCCGGACCGTCAGACTCGAGTCACTGCGAGTGACGCCCGCATCGAAAGGCAGGCTGGCACTCACGGTCAATTTCACCGGCGACGCGCGCGGCACGCTACGATTCCTCGGCACCCCGGTCTACGACGCGAAGCATCATCAGATCTTCGTCCCCGATCTCGATTACGATCTCGACACGGACAGTCAGCTCATCAACACATACTCATGGCTTCGATCCGACGTGCTGCGCGCGACGTTTCGCGACAAGGCGCACGTGCCGGTCGCCGACGCGCTTGGCACGGGTAAGCAGTTATTGCTCAGCGGTCTCAATCGAAAGATCGGTGACGCGCTGACGCTGAGCGCGACGGTCGACTCGGTGGCGGTGAAAGGACTGTTCGTCACCCGCGCGGGCATCATTGTTCGGACCGAAGCGTTCGGACAAGCCGGCGTCGCGGTCAAGCAGCGATGACGGACGAGTCGCCCGTGCGGTGGGGCGTGCTGGGCGCGGCGAACATCGCGCTCACAAAAGTGATTCCCGCGATGCAACGGGGGCGCTGGTCGCGTGTGATGGCGATCGCGTCGCGCGATGTGAGGAAGGCCCGCACGGCCGCCGATACGTTGGGTATCGCGCGCGCATACGGCTCGTACGAGGAGCTGCTCGCCGATCCGGAGGTCGAGGCGGTGTACAATCCTCTGCCCAATCACCTGCACGTCCCATGGTCGATTCGCGCTGCGGAGGCGGGCAAGCACGTGCTGTGCGAGAAGCCAATCGCCCTCACCGCGAACGAGGCGCGGACCTTGCTCGCCGTGCGCGATCGGACCGGCGTGCAAATCGGCGAGGCGTTCATGGTCCGAGCGCATCCGCAGTGGATCAAGGCGCGCGAGTTGATCGACAGCGGACGGATCGGCGAGCTGCGTCTCGTGGTCGGACACTTCAGTTATTATCGCCGCGACTTCGACGACATTCGAAGCCGGCTGGAGTTCGGCGGCGGCGCGCTGATGGATATCGGCTGCTATCCGATCACGCTATCACGCTGGTTGTTCAACGCGGAACCGCTCGAGGTGATCGCGCGCATCGAACGGGATCCCGACATGGGAGTCGATCGTCTCGTGTCCGGCGTGCTTCGCTTCGCCGGCGGTCAGGCGAGCTTCACATGCTCGGGTCAGCTCGTCCCCCACCAACGCATGCAGCTCTTTGGGACGCGAGCGCGAATCGAGGTCGAGATTCCGTTCAATGCGCCGCCCGACGCCGCGTGTCGCATATACGTCGACGGCGGCGAAGGTCTCGCCGGTCGCGGCCGCGAGACGATCGAGCTGCCGATCGTGGATCAGTACACGCTGCAGGGCGATCGCTTCTCCGAGGCGATCCGCGGCGTCGGCGCCGTGCCGGTGTCGTTGGAGGACGCGATCGGAAACATGGCCGTGATCGACGCGCTGTTCCGATCCGCGGAGACCGGGCGATGGGAGATGCCGTCGTGAATCTCGGGTCCGCGGCGACAACCCGCCTGGCCTAGCCTTTCGCTTTCAGCTCTCCCTGATGCGCGGCGATGAACTCGCGAATGTCCTCCGACATGTCGAGGAGCTTGGTCCACTGCTCTTGGTACAGCGTGATGGGAAACCTGCCCAGGCCATACACCGAGAGGCCGCCCTTCTCGCTCACCTTCATTGAGATTCCCTTCGCCGCACCCTTCTTCAACGACTCGTTCTCTTTCCGCAGCCGCTCCAACTCGGCTCTGAGATCTTCGTCAGGCATCGGTGCTCCTCGGTGGTGATGATCGGGAATCGCGCTTGGCTTGTGGCAGTATCATTGCGCGATTCGCTTGAGTAGATCGTACGTGAAGTCGAGCGCTTGGTCGAACGAGGTGATGAGGATTCTCTCATCCTTGCCGTGCGCGCGGACGTCGTCGATCGGAATGAACAGGCCGCTGAAGCCGTAGACCGGCATTCCCGCGTTTCGTAAGAACAGGCCGTCCGTGGCGCCGGTCTCCATGATCGGGACGATCGGGACGCTTCCCCAAATCGCCTTGACCGAAGCTTCGACAGCGTTGAATACGTCGGGCCGAAGCGGCGAGGCGGGGCTTGGTGTCACCGTATCGATCGGTGTCAGATGAACCGTCGTGTCGTGGATGACGCGAGTCAGCGCCTTCTCCACCGCCGCTGGGTCCTCGCCTGGAAGCATTCGACAATTGACGGTCGCTTTGGCGGTCTGCGGCAGCGCGTTGGGCGCGTGTCCGCCCTCGAGCATCGTCGCGACGCACGTGGTCCGCATCAGTGCGTTGTAGAGCGGCGTTTGGCTCAGACGGGAGATCGCCGCCGCGTCAGCGGACCCGTTCGCGACTTTGCGCATGTCGGCGGCAATCACCGGACGTGCCGCCGATGCCGCCTTGGAGAAATACGCCTTGACGACGTCGTTCGGCTTGGCGGGAAATACGTATGCCGCGACGCGGTCGAGCGCTCTGGCGAGCGAGTAGATCGCGTTGTCCTTGCGCGGCAGCGAGCTGTGGCCGCCGGGATTCTTCGCCGTGAGGGCCACGGAGTGGAAGACCTTTTCCGCCGCCTGGACGTCGAAGAGCGTGGGCTTGCCGTGGTCCATCTCGCCGCCGCCGGCGTCGACGTTGATCGCGTATTCGGCGTCGATCAATGCGCGCTTGTTCTTGATCAACCACTGCACGCCATCGTAGGGCATTCCGCCCTCTTCGCCGGCCGTGAGCGCGAGAATGAGATCGCGATCGGGCACGACGTTCTCCTCCCTGAGACGCAGCAACGTCGTGACCAACGTCGCCGCCCCGCCCTTTTGGTCCTGCGTTCCGCGCCCATAGAAGTAGCCGTCGTGCTCCGTGAGCTTGAACGGATCGTAGGTCCAGTCCTCGCGCTTCGCTTCGACCACGTCGAGGTGCGCCAGCAGGAGAATCGGTCTGTGCGCGCCGCCGCCGCGATACCGCACGACGAGATTCAAATTCTTCGGCGTCGGTCCGACAACTTGCACGTCGGCCTCCGGAAACCCAGCGTCGCGAAATCGCGTCGCAAGTTGGCCGGCGGCGATGGTCGTATTGCCAGTCGATCCTGTGGTGTTCGCCTCGATCAGCTCGCGAAGGATCGCGTGTCCGAGTTGATGAAACGTGGTCGATGATGGCTGCTGAGCTGCGGCAGTCGACGCGAGCGCGAGACCGACTAAAGTGAGTGAGCCACGCATAGTCTGACGCATAGTCTATTGATGTACGCCGGCGAGCGCGGCCACGATCAGCGCGGCCCACTGCGGCCCGAGATACCCGCTCGGCCCATCGTCGTACCATTCGCCGAGCGAGTGCGCGCCCTCGCCGATGCCCCCGCCGCCGATTCGCATGGCCGGGATACCAAGGCTCATCGGGATGTTCGCGTCGGTGCTCGACGCCGTCGTCGCTGATGTGAAGCCCAGCGCCTTCGCCGCGGCGAGCGCCGTCTGAATGATCGGCGCGTCGTCGGCCTGCGCGCCGGTAGGACGAATGCCGATCGTGTCGATTCGCATCGTGAGTTGCGCGCTGGCGGCTCGTTGGCCCTTCCACCGTGCGTTCTCGCTGGTGAGTGCGTCGCGGAGGATGCGCTGGACCTGCGCGTCGACCGTAGCGAGCGATTTCGCATCTTCCGAGCGCATGTCGACTTCCATCGACGCGTCGCCGGCGATGGAATTCACCGACGTTCCGCCTTGAATCACGCCAACGTTGAATGTGGTCTTCGGCGTCGTCGGTACCTGAATGTCGGCGATGCCGGCGATCGCGCGGCCGAGCGCGTGGATTGGATTCGGAATTCCGAACGCGCCGTAGCTGTGGCCGCCCGGACCCTTGTATGTCACGCGATATCGATAGCTGCCGACGGCGCGGCTCGCGATCCCGAGTCCCGCGTCGTCGACTGAAATGAAGTAGTCGACCTTCCCCTTGAGCTCCGTGCCGAACAAATAACGCATGCCGCGAAGATTGCCTGGTCCTTCTTCGCCGACATCACCGATGAAATACACTGTGCCGTTGGTTTGCAGTCCCGTCTTCTCGAACGCGCGCGCCACGGCGAGAACGACTGCGAGGCCTCGATCGTCGTCGCCGATCCCGGGCGCGCGTAGCTTGCTGCCATCGTGCTTGACCGTGACGTCGGTGCCTTCGGGGAACACGGTGTCGAGGTGGCCGGCGATGACGACCGTGGGGCCCGTAGCGACGCCTCGTCGCTCGGCGATCACGTTCCCGACCGAGTCGATGCGGACGTTGTGCAGACCGAGTGCCTCGAGCCGACGCTTGTACTCGGCCGCGCGCGTCGATTCTTTGAACGGCGGCGCCGGGATTTGCGTGAGCTCGATCTCTTGCTGCATTGTCCAGGCGTTGTCGGCCTTGATCACGTTGAGCGCGGCGCGGACCTTGTCGTTGGTCATGGGGAGACTGGGCGGGCGCTGCGCGGCAAGCGGTAGCGCCAGCAGAATCGCCGCTGCCGATGATTTGAGGTTGATCATGTGAGCAACGTATCGCTCGGGCCTTGGTTCGTGAAGGTCGAATGCGCCGGTTGCGAGCGAAGTGAATCGGCGCGTAATTGACGACTGATTCGCGGCCCGTTGGCTGGGCGAGGAGGTCCGGTGAAAAACATACTGTCGACGACTCCGGCAGCCCCGTCGCCGGACGACGAGCCTATCCGTGCCGACTCCGACCTGAGAGATCTGTGGCGCTTCTACGCTCACAGGGTCAGCGACACCGGATTGGTCCTCTGTGTTTCGATAAGCATTCTCTCAATCGCGGGCTTCGCCGTGATCGCGTTGTTCCGCGCGCGTTGGGCGTTGCACTGGTGGCCGTTGGCGTTGCCGCCGGTCTTCGCCGGCGCGTTCGGCGCATGGGGAATCGCCGACCGCGAGCTTGGCGAGCGACGGCGGGTCGACGAGAGTCGTCCGCTGACCTACAGAATGCTGGTGGCGATCGAGTGGGCGTCGTGCGTGCTCGCGGCGCTCGCCGGGGCGGCGGCGATCATCGTGTTTCTGCGAGTTACCGTGGGGACATGGATTAGCTAGAGCACTACCGTTGTCGAGAGCCGTCCCGGAGCCGCGCGACTGACCAACCGGATACTCAAAGCGGAGAACGAAAAACGTAGAGTTCGGACAATCGAAAACTGAAAGTGCGTCCCATTCCCAGGATCACACAATGTTCAGATGGTATAGGTAGGTCTTGTTCGCCCCACGTACATCCGTGCCGAACACCCGGATCGCGTGCTCCCCGCGGTCGAGCGGCTTGAACATCATGAAGAACCCGTCGACGATCGCCGGTTGCGGCGAGCCGGTGACGCATGGATCGAACACAGCGAAGGTCGGGTCGCCGGTGAGCGTGAACAGCTGCTCGGAGTGGAATCTGTAGCCGAGCACGTCGCCGATCGTCTGGCCGTCGAGCGAGACGTCGAGATGGTTCACCCCGTCCATGAATGCCTTCGCGTCGGCGATCAGGAAGTCATAGAGTGATTGTCCGGGTGCGGGATGAAACGTCGGATCAGGGCACGGGTAGGGATCGACGTACGCGCCGATCTCGAGGAAGATCGCCTTCCCGTGAGGAATCGTACACGTTCGGCTGCCGCTGAACACCCTGGGCCCAGCAATTCGCGGCAGATACCATACCGGGCCATCCTGCTGGCGACCGCAGTCGGCGCCCGTTTGATCGATCAGCGGGTTGTGCAACGCCGGTTGCCCGTAGATCCATTGCGATTCGCGATCCGCCCACGTCGACAAATCCGCGCCGTACGGACTCGAGACCTTCGGGAACAGAATCGGATTCGGGTTCTCGCCATCTTGCAGCGCGATCGGCGACGCCGAACGAAGCGCCGCGTCTGGCGCGTAGGTGAGCTGCGATTGGTCGGCACAACCGGCCAGCGCGACGACCAGTGTCGTGCATATGAGTTTACGCATCGTACCTCCCCTCCCTCGGGAACGTGAAAGACAGGTCCGCGACAGACCCGCGATGCGTGACCATGTCGTGCGGTGGCGAGGCGTGCTTGCCGTATCCGGACGCGGAATTCCGCGCGCCTCGTCGCGCTCGCCATCGCCGAAATTGCGCGTCCGAATGCGGCGAGCCGCGCACCCCGCGAGCGCGTAGATTCAGCCGCGTGTTCCGCTGGAGTGCCCCACCCCCCGATGCTCACCTCCGAGATCTGTAACCGCGCGCTCGGCGCGCGAGACGCCCGCTTCGACGGGCTCTTTTTCGTCGGCATCGTCACGACCGGGATCTACTGTCGTCCCGTCTGTCCGGCTCGCGTGTCGATTCCCGATCGTCGTCGCTTCTTCGAGTCGGCGGCGTCGGCCGAGCAGGCCGGATTCCGTCCCTGTCTCCGCTGTCGGCCTGAACTGGCGCCGGGGCGCGCACTGATCGATGCCGTGCCGCGTCTCGCGCGCGTCGTCGCGCAGCGCATCGCCGCCGGCGCGCTCAACGGTCGATCGGTCGCCGACCTCGCGCACGAGCTCGGAGTCAGTGAGCGGCACCTCCGTCGCGCCTTGGAGCACGAGATTGGCGTATCGCCGGTCGCGTTGGCGCAAACGCATCGCCTATTGCTCGCGAAGCGCCTCCTCACCGACACGTCGCTGCCGGTAACGCGCATCGCGTTCGCCAGCGGTTTCCAGAGCCTTCGTCGCTTCAATTCGGTGTTTCGCGAGCAATACCGAATGAGTCCACGCGACGTGCGCGCCGCCGCACGTTCGCGCGGCGCGCGTCTCGATGATGAACGGCACGATGGGTCTGAGACGTCGTCTCCGGGCGACGACGTTATTCGATTGACGCTCAACTATCGCGCGCCGTTCGCGTGGGATGCGCTGCTCGATTTTTTCCGGCGCGATCGTCTTGCTGGCGTCGACGCCGTGTTCGACCGACGCTACGCTCGTACCCTGCAGCTCGAGGGTCGCGCGGGGGTCATCATCGCCGAAGACGCGTCGTGCGCGCTCGACGAACGACGCGCCACGAAGACGCATCTACATATCGATATCTCGCCGACGCTCCTTCCAGTGCTCATGCCGCTGCTCGCGCGACTGCGCCATCTGTTCGATCTCGACGCGGAACCCACGGTCGTCGATGCGCACCTCGCGAGGACCGGGCTCGCCGATCGCGTCGACCGAGTCCCAGGTCTGCGTGTCCCCGGCGCCGCCGACGGGTTCGAGATCGCGCTGCGATCAGTGCTCAGCGGATCCGCATCGGCGCGACGCGTCGTACGCGCGCTCGGCGAGCCGATCGAGACGACGATTCCCACGCTCGATCGGCTCGCACCGACCGACGCGCGGGTTGCTGATGCCGGCGTGGCGCGACTGTGTTCGCTCGGCGTTTCGCGACGTCGCGCGGAGGTGCTCACGCGAATCGCTCGAGCAATCGCCGAGCGCAAGTTGGCGCTCGAACCGACGAGCGACGTCGCGGCAACGTATAGCGCGCTGACGGAAATCGACGGCGTCGACGACGCGCTCGCTACGACGATCGTGATGCGTGCGCTGCACTGGCCCGATGCATTCCCCGCGTCGGATCGTGCACTGCTGCGAGCGACGAACATGGAGAATGCGGACCGGTTGTCAGATCGAGCGGAGGTGTGGCGCCCGTGGCGAGCGTACGCCGCCGCTCACCTCCGGCTTGGCTGCGTCGACTGAGCGGACATGGTCAACACAGGTGTACGGCGGTCGCCTTGAATCCGACGACGACCTCCGTGCCGATGCTCAACGCAAGCTCACGCACCGACCGCGCGGTCACCGCCGCGACGATGGGTGTACCGCTCGCATCGACCGTGACGCGCGACAGCGCGCCGGCGGGCACGATCTCGACGATCCGGCCGCGAAACTGGTTTTGTACCGACGACATCGACGGCTCGGCCGACAGCGAGATCTCCTCTGCGCGGATCACGGCGTGTGCCGGACCGGGCACCACATCGCCGAGCGCGTAGAATGTCAACCCGCCGGTGGTGAAGGCGACGGCGTACCGCATGAACTCGTTCTTGTCTCCCTCGACCCAGTCGGGCGCCTCGGATCGAATCGGCTGCGCGGTGCCGGCAAACACGTTCTCGGCGCCGAGGAAATCGGCGATGTAGGGTGACGCCGGCTTGCGGAATACTTGCTCGGGGTCGCCCTTCTGCACGACACGCCCGCGATCGAGCATGATCGCCACGTCACCCAGCAAACCCGCCTCGGCGAAGTCGTGCGTCACCTGGAGCACGGTGAAGCGCCGCTCATAGTAGACCGTTCGCAGCACGCGCCGCACGATGTTGCGCGTGCGCGGGTCGAGCGCGCTGAACGGTTCGTCGAGCAGCAGCACTTCCGGCCGCCGAGCCAGCGCTCGCGCGATCGCGACGAGTTGTCGTTCACCGCCGCTCAGCGATTCCACCGAGCGATTGGCCAACGCGTCGACGCCAAATCGCGCGCTCACATCGTCGATGACTTCATGGTTCGATGCGCCATACTCGACGTTCTCTCGAACCGTGAGATGCGGAAACAGGTAGGCGTGCTGATATACAATCCCTAATCGGCGGCGCTCCGGTGGGGCTGTCGTGAGATCATCGCCACTAAGCAGGATGCGTCCCGCCGTCGCGCGAACCACTCCGGCGATCGTCTCGAGGAGCGTCGTCTTACCCGAACCGGCGGGACCGATGACGATGCCGTAGGCACCTTGCGGAACGTCGAACGAGATATCGATCAGCTCGAAGCGTCCGGCGCGCGCGCTGACGTGCTGAAGCGAGATCATTCGTACGCGTCAGGTCGACGGATACGGTCCGCCGGCGCGCAAGGCACGGAGCGCGGCGAGCGGGATCAGCGCGAACAGCACGAGCACCGCGGCGACTGGAAGCGCCTCGCTCATTCCGTAGCTCGTGAACCGGTCGTAGCTCAACACGCTCACAACTTTTGGGTTGTACGTCAGAATCACGATCGCCCCGAACTCGCTGATCGCGCGCGCCCACATCACAACTGCCGCCGCTGTGAGTCCGCGCGCCGACAGCGGAAGCGTCACGCGACGGAAGGCGCGCCAGGCGTCGTCGCCGAGCGTTCTCGCCACCGACTCGTATCGCGCGTCGACCCGCGCGAATGCTTCGCGCGCCGCACTGACGTACAACGGAGCAGACACGAAGAGCATGGCGCATACGATGCCGGTCGCCGAGCTGGCGACGCGCAGGCCGGCGTGATACAACGCGCCGCCGATCGGACTGGCCCGTCCGAGCACGAGCAGCAGCGCGATACCGGCGACGGGATGCGGGATCACGAGCGGGAGGTCCATCAGCGCGGCGACGATGGCGCGTCCGGGAAAGGCGCGACGCGCTAGCAAATAGGCGAGCGGCGTTCCGCCGAGCATGCCGAGAATCGTCGCGATCGTCGCCGTCGCGACCGTCAGCCACAGCGACGCGCGCAGTTCGTGATCGGACATTAAAGCCGCGACGCCGCGCGCGCCGCCCGAGCCGACGAGTCCAACGACCGGCGCGACGATGAATAACAAAAACACCGACGCCAGCAATGCGACGACGATCGTGACGACGGATCGCGTCACCGCAGCTCCGTCGGCGCGCCCTTGCCCACGATGACCGGATGGTCGAGCATGTCGACGTGTGCCGCGCGCATTTGCGCCACAACTTCCGGCGACGTGAAGTACGCGAGGAATCGCGACGCCGCGGCGGGATGCAGCGCCTCGAGCGGCGCGGTCAATCCGTACAGAATCGGCTGGCCCTTGAACTCGGTCTGGCTACCGCGCGTGGCGCCGCGCACGCGAACCGATACGGTCGCATAGTCTCGCGCGCGTTTCGGGTCGCCCAAATTGATCTCGTCGGGAAGCGCCACGAAGGAGAATCCATTCGACTCGGCGACGGACTGATAATCGTAGATGTAGTCGAGCTCGCCGGCTGCCAGGAGGGCGGCGAGTTCAGCGGCGTTCGGGCGAATGTTTCGCGCCGGCGCCCCCGCCAGCAGCGATTTAGCGAGACCCGGCCTTCTATAGAAGCGTTCCGCCAGATTCAGCATGATCAACGTGCGATAGCCGACCGGCGCCAGGTCCGGGTCGGTGCGACCGACTTCGACGTCTCGACGCAAGAGAACGTCTGGCCAGTTGTCGCGATTGATTTCGTCGGCGTGCTTCGACCGCCTCGTGTACGCCACGACCATCCGATTGCGGGCGAACTCGGCATACCATGTGGCGTATCGCGGGACAAGGAGCTGCGGAAAGACGTCGGCGTCGGCCAAGAGCAATAGATCGGGAACGCGATGCAGCTCGGTGATCTTGCGGACGTGCTCGAGCGACGCGCCGCTCTCGCGCTGCACGACGATCCCCGTCCGCGCCGAGAAGGTATCGAGAACAGGCTGGATCGGGCGCGTCAGGCTCGCGGCGATATAGACGAGTAATGTGTCGCTTAAGACTCCGAGCATGAAGATAAGAAAGCGCTCGCGGAGCACGGCCGCCACCGTCGAAACTTCCCCATCGGGCGTCCGTGGTATAGGATCAGGCGGGCCGGTCGCCCGCTTCCTCCCGCATCCCCCTTCCTGCCATACATATGTCCGATCTCGCGATCGACATCCGCCATGTCGTAAAGCGGTTCGAGGAGCATGTCGCCGTTCGCGACCTGTCGCTCGAGGTGCCGCGCGGCTCGGTGTACGGTCTCCTCGGCCCCAACGGGGCCGGGAAGACGACGACCATTCGCATGATTCTCGACGTGATCGCTCCGGACTCCGGAACGATCAGCATCTTCGGCGTTCCGCACGACTCGCCCGGCATCCTCAACAAAGTTGGATACCTCCCCGAGGAGCGCGGTCTCTACAAGAAAATGCAGGTTCGGCGCGTGCTGCTTTTCCTGGCCGAGCTCAAAGGGGTCGGCGTTCGCGACGCGTCGAAGCGGATCGATGAATGGCTCGAGCGATTCAGCCTCAACACCCCAGAGAAGAATTGGGGCGACGCCAAGGTCGACGAGCTCTCACGCGGCATGCAGCAAAAAGTCCAGTTCATCGCGACGCTGCTCCACGATCCCGACCTCGTCATCCTAGACGAACCGTTCAGCGGGCTCGATCCGATCAACGCCCAGGCGCTCAAGGATGCGGTCGTCGAGCTGAAACGGCGCGGCAAAACCGTGATCTTCAGCACCCACGTGATGGACAACGCCGAGAAGATGTGCGACTCGGTATGCATCATCGCGCGCGGCGTGAAGGTGCTCGACGGGGCGGTCGCCGCGGTGCGGCAGCAACACGGCGGCCGAAACGTGGCATTGAGTTTGGCCAACGGCGCTCTGAATGGCGTTGGCGCGATCCTGCGGGATCCGAGCCTCGTGAATAAGCTCGACGAGAACAATCGATTCTTTGAGATCGAGCTAGCGCCGGATGCGGATCCGCAATCGTTGCTCCGCCGCTTGATCGACGTTGGCGCGAGCATCGAGCGCTTCGAGCTCGTGCAACCGTCGCTCCATCAAATCTTCATTCAACGCGTCGGCGCGAGCGGCGTAGAGACCGGGATGTCTGGCCATGGATAACAAAATCTGGGTTGTCGCCAAGCGAGAGTATTTGGAGCGCGTACGCTCTCGGTGGTTCATCGCGATGACGCTGCTCGTACCGGCGCTCATGGCCGGAGCCTTTCTCTTCCCGATCTGGATGGCGGCACGCGGCAGTGTGTCCAACCAGCTCGGCCACATTCGCATTCTCGACGCCACGGGCACGGGTCTCGGCGAACGAATCGCCAAGGCGATGTATGCCGACTCGACGCTCGGCATCACCGCTGGCGACTCGCTTGCTCCGCGCGTCGAGGTCGTGACCCCCACCCAGCTTCCGGCGAAAGAACAAGCCGCGATTGCCGAGGTCCAACTGCGAGATCACATCGCCGGCGTGCTGTCCCTGACGGACAGCTCGATCGCCGGACAGTCGGCGCGGTATGCGGGCCGGAATGCGTCGAACATCTCGGACATGGACAAGCTCCGCACGATCGTACGTCAATCGGCGATGATGGTCAGGCTCGAGCACGAGGGAGTCCGCCCCGAGATCGTCAACGATCTCGCGCGATCCAACATGCGACTCAACACCGACCGCGTGACCGAGACGGGCAAGAGCGGCTCCGGTACCGCGGGGTTGTTCGTCGGAATCATTGTCGGCGTGCTGCTGTTCATGTCGATCATTTTCCACGGTCAGAACATTCTTCGCGGCGTACTCGAGGAAAAAGCGACGCGCGTCGCCGAAGTCGTGCTCTCGAGCGTGAAGCCGGAGTCGCTGCTCGCCGGGAAGGTGCTCGGCGTGGGCGCGGTCGGGTTGACGCAGCAAGCGGCCTGGCTCGGCATCGCGACCTATCTCACGAACTTCCTCGCACCGATCGTGATGAAAAACATCGCGGCCAAAGGCGGCGCCGCAGCCGCCGCGAATGCCGCTGCCGCGTCGCCCATCGCCGGCGCACTCGGCGGAATTTCGTTGACGGTCATTGGAATCGCGCTGGCGTATTTCCTCGTGGGGTTCGTGTTCTACGCCTGCCTGTACGCCGCCGCCGGCTCGATGGTGAACAGCGAACAGGAAGCGCAGCAAGCCGCGACGCCGGTGATGTTTTTGCTGATCAGCACATGGTTGATGGTGAACCCGGTGCTCGTGAACCCGACGAGCCGGCTCGCCGTGGTGTTGTCGTGGCTGCCGTGGTCGTCGCCAATCATCATGCCGATGCGCATCGGACTGACAAGCGTCTCGCCGCTCGAGGTCGCGGGATCGCTCGTCGTGGCGATCATTGGGTGCGTCGCGGCCGTTTGGCTCTCGGCACGCATCTATCGCGTCGGCATGTTGATGTACGGGAAGAAACCAACCTTCGCCGAAGTCGCGAAGTGGATCCGGTACGCCTAGTGAGCGATGTGCCTCTCGATTCGTCGATCGGGTACAAGCCAGATCGCCGCAACGATCGCGTAGAGCACTTCGGATATCACCGGGTCCACGAACGCGAGCGGAATCGCCGCGACATACATGAGCAATGACAGCTTTCCTTTTCGATCACGTCCAACGGCGGCCGCGAGCTTCGACCCGGGTCCCTGGTGGCGAATGATCGTCGCCTGAAGGATCGTGTAGCTCAGTGCAGCGCAGGTCAGTAACACGCCGTACAGCGCGGTCGGCACGGCGGCACGATGATTCTGGCCAACCCATGCCGTACCGAACGGCACGAGCGACAGCCAGAACAAGAGATGCAGGTTCGCCCACAATACCGCGCCGTTGACCCGGTCGGTCGCGTACAACATGTGGTGGTGATTGTTCCAATAAATGCCAAGGTACACGAAGCTCAATACGTAGCTGAGGAACGACGGCACCACCTCGCGTAATGCGCCGAGGTCGGCGCCATGCGGAGGCCTGAGCTCCAGGACCATGATCGTAATCAAGATCGCGATCACGCCGTCGCTGAATGCCTCGAGTCGTCCCTTGCTCATGCTCGGCGGATTTCGCGGACTGTGGTAGATTTGCGCGTCGATCAACTGGCCCCACACAATTTGGCTCGGCTTGGCTGTTACGGGAACGGATCGTGACGCGCCGAGCAACTCTCGAATCCGTCTGATGAGCGTCGACACGAAGACCAGCCGCCAGATGCTGCGGCACACCGTCGCGACACTGGCCTATCGCGCGGCCAAGGCCACTCGCAATGCTCCACCGACCTTCGCGACGTTTCGGGTTGGCGACCGTTCGCGCTCGCCCGGCCAGATTCTCGCGCACATGTGCGACCTGCTCGAGTGGGCCAATTGGCTCGCGCTCGGCGAACATCGATGGACCGACTCCGTGCCGGGCGAATGGGATTCCGACGTCGAGCGGTTCTTCGACACCCTGCAGCGATTCGACAACTTTCTCGCAACCGACCGACCCCTCGGCCGACCGCCGGAGTTGCTCTTTCAAGGTCCCATCGCCGATGCACTGACTCACACCGGCCAGTTGACGATGCTGCGCCGACTCGCCGGTTCACCCATCCGCGGCGAGAGCTACCTCAAAGCCGACATCGAGATCGGACGGGTCGGGTCGGACCAAGCAGCGCCGCGAATCGAGTTCGACTAACCGCGCGCGATGGCATCGGCGCCGGTTCGCCTGGTTCCGTATGACGCGCTCTGGCCGCGCGAGTACGCGGCTGAAGCCGCGCGAATCGAGAGCGCATGCGCGGATCTTCCCATTCGCCTCGAGCACATTGGCAGCACGTCGATTCCCGGAATGTCGGCGAAGCCGGTTATCGACATTCTCATAGGATGCCCGGCGAACGCGAATCGTGCGCCGTATGTGGCCGCTCTCCGCCAGCTCGGATATGTCCATCGCGGCAACAATGGCATTCCTGGCCGGAACTACTTCGTGCGCGGCTCGCCCCGATCACACCAGGTTCACTTGGTGAGTTGGTCGAGCGCGTTGTGGCGCGACCATGTCGCATTCCGAGATTACCTGCGCTCGCACGCCGACGTTGCGCGACAGTACGAGGAGCTCAAACGTCAACTCGCCATCACGTTCGCCGACGACCGGCGTGCGTTCTCCGACGCTAAGGGACCGTTCATCCGCGCGGTGCTCCGGGACGCCCGGCGTGAGGCGGCCGCGGGCTCCGCTCGCAACTAGACCCGCCGTCGTGGTGTATCAGTTGTGGGAGGAATTCAGATATGACCTTAGCTAGCGTCTTTCGCGGCCGTCTCACGACCGCTGCAGTCTTCGCGCTCGCGGTCGCGCCGGGCTCGGCACTACGCGCGGGTTCGCTCGCGTCCACACCTCGAAAAGCGCCGGGCGTCGAGGTGACGGCCAGCGACGTCGCCGCATCGAACCAGAAGATCGCCATGGCCTATGGCTCGCTGGTCAAGATGTGGTCGACGCAATTTCAGCAGATCGGTGAGAGATTCGCCGCGCCGCGGGTTGTTCGATACACCGGCGGCGCGATGACGTCGTGCGGAGTCATCATGCCGCACAACGCCGAATACTGTCCACGCAACAACACGATCTTTTACGACGAAGTGTTCGTCGCCGGCATGGCAAAGGCCGCGGCGAATTCACTCGGCACGGATGGTGACATGGCCGCGGTGGGCGTGGTCGCGCACGAGATGGGACACGCCGTGGCGATCCAGCTCGGCCACGAATATCGCAGTTCCTACGAGAATGAGTCGACCGCCGATTGCTTGGCCGGCACGTTCGCTCGTCAGGCCCAGCATGACGGCGAGCTCGAGAAGGGCGATATGGAGGAGGCGTTCTTCGGGATGTCGATGGCTGGCGATCCAACACCGCAGGCAACCGGCAACCGACGCGTCGACGCAATGATTCAGGCACGTCTGGCTCGAGAGAGCCACGGCACCAAAGAACAGCGGATGCAGAACTTCCGCACCGGTCTCGACGGAGGACCAAGCGCCTGTCTCGAAGAGTTCGGCAATCAGTAAGTCAGTCGGCTCTCGGAGGAATCGTTGCGCTCGAGTTGACGCGCCTCGGAGCACCGATCGCCGCCTTCAGTTCGTCGACCCAGCCAGTGATGCGATCGTCCAGCGCCTGGTGCACGCCGCTCATCAGCGTCGCGACCACTTCGTCGAGCGCCGACCCGAGCCTGCTGCTCGCCCCCTTGGTGGCGGTCACGGTCGCCGCGGCGGCTTTCACGTCGGCGGTCGATCCACTGAGCAGGACGCCGGCGCCCACGGCGACCGCCAGCGCGGGCCATGGATGATCGCGCACCACCTGCACGACGTTGAGCTTGTTCTCCAATTCCGACAGCGTGCTGGACATCCGCTCGCGCGTCAGCTCGATGTCGCGCCGGACGTCCGCCGTTGTTTCAACCATTCCACGTCCTCCTTGAGCGTCGTCGCTGTTTCATCCGGCGCGAGCTGTCGCGGCGACAGGTGCGACTTCCCGCGTTTCGCGAACCAGGCGGCAATCGTGCCGGCAACCACCAGCACGATCAGCGCCGCCAGCCAGTAGCGATCGGCCGGCAACCATTGATCGCCGATCAGCAGCACGATGCCGGCGAGGAGCGACAGCGCGCCGAGGAGCGCGAGCACGGCGCCGGCTGCGACGAGCGTCGTCCCCGTCCCGATTCCCGATACGGCCTCGCCAACCTCGATCTTTGCGAGGCGCAGCTCGCCGCGCACGAGCGTCGCGCTCCCCTCGGCAAGGTCGCGAAGGAGGGCGCCGATGCTGCGACGGCCATCGCGTGCATCGACTGCCATGATCGCTCCTACTTCCGCACCGCTTTGCCGATCAGGTAGCCAAGCCCGACGGCGACGAGCAGCGTTCGTCCCGGATGCTCCTTCACCTGCCGTTCGATTCCAGTTTTGATACTGTCGAGATCCGTTTCGCGGAGCCAACCCGCGGTCGCCTCCATGCTGCCGGCGACCTTGGTCGTCACCGGCGCGAGACGCGTGCTCGTCTCGACGGCGACCGCTCCGCCGTCCGCGGCTCCCGCGAGCTGCCCGCTGGATCCGCCGCGTTGACGCAGCTTCTCCGCGCCGGAATCGAGCGCGCTGGCGAGCGAGTCCTTCAGATTGCCGGCCCGGTCGCGTACCGTCGACCCGACGTCAGCGAGCTTTTCTTGCGCTGTTCCGGCGACATCGCGCGCGCGATCGGCGAATCCGTGCGGCTGCGACGCGGGTTGGTTCGGTGTCGCTGCCGACGACATACCTGGGTCGGCGCTCATGCCGCCGGGCTGTGGTGGCGTCGAGCCTTCCGACGAAAAATCGGTTCGTTCCATACGCACGCACTCCTCCAAAGGTGGTTGGACAAAGGTCTGCACACGATGTGCCGAAGCAGGCACGGAACGCTCCGTTGCCGACTCGCGGTGTTTTTGAGCGAACGCTAACGGTCGACGAACGCGAGCGCGCTCGCCGCGAGCGTCCTGAGCTCCGCGATGCCGTCGGCCCGTTTGGACTTCGTCGCCCATGGATCGACCGAAATCCATTCCTCGCCGAGGACGAACTTTTCACTTCCGATCGAGGGCGGAGTATTCGTTTCGACGCGCTCCGAGGCACTTGTGTCGCCACCCACGTGAAGTGCCAGCATCCGCATGCCAAACCCGAATCCATAGACCGCGCCGTCCGTCGTGACGAGGACGGGCGCACCCATCAGCATCCACACGTGCTCGCGTGCCGGCGCGATGAGCACCACACGCTCCACGAGGTCGGGATGCGTTCGCAGCTCGCCGATCGGAACGTCGCGGATCGCGCGGAGCGTCGGCACGAAGCGCGGCCAGTGTTGCTCGGACGGAGTCAGACTTGCTCGGAGAAACGCGAGCGCGTCGGCGCTGCGAGTAACATCGAGGATCATGGCGGAACGCGGCTGGGACGACACATCTTATCCCCACATTCGAGTTGCGTCACCCCGGCCACTCCGTTCCGAATGCCCAGACATCGTCTCGTATCCGCGATTGGACTCCTGGTCGTCGCAGCCGCGGGGTGCGCGGCATCAGCAAGTTGGCTCCGGACCATCGCCAACAACTCGAGGTCGTCGTGGCCGACCGGGAGCGTGCATGAAGACGTGTTCTTCTCCGGCGCGCTCGGAGTTCGGAAACACGTCGTCGTCTACCTGCCGCCGTCGTACGGCACGGACACCACGCGGCGTTACCCGGTCGCGTATTATCTCCACGGCCTGTTCGGCACCGAGACCGATTGGGTATCGAAGGGAAGCATCGACGTCACCGCCGACTCCCTGTTCGCGGCCGGCACGCCACAGATGATCATCGTCATGCCCGATGGCGACGATGGGTACACGACGTGGGTGAATCAGGTCGGCTATCGCGCCTGCGCCGATACGCTTCACGTCGAGGCCCCCGATCGGTATTGCGTCGAACGCGAGCGCTACGACGAGTACGTCGCCCGTGATGTGGTGCAACACATCGACCAGCACTACCGCACGATTGCCGATCGCGAGCATCGAGGAATCGGCGGCTTGAGCATGGGCGGTTATGGTGCGCTGATCATCTCACTCCAGCACGCCGGCGTGTTCAGCGTCGCGGCGAGTCATTCCGGCGTTCTGTCGCCGATGTACACCGGGCCGCATCCCTTCGCCGAACCCGTACGCTACGCATCGACCGTCGACGAGATCCGGCCCACGGCGGGCTCATTTTTCGCCCGCTACCTGAACTTCTGGGGCACGAATCTCGATCGCTGGCGAGCGTCCGATGTCGCGCACGCGGCCGAACTGCTCGTCCGTCGCGGTGGGCCGCGCCCGAGCCTCTTCATTGACTGCGGACGCGACGACGGATTCATCGATCAGAATCGCGCGCAGCACGCCGAACTCACGCGACTCGGCGTCGCGCACGCGTACGCCGAGTGGCCAGGCGCGCACACTTGGGCGTATTGGAGCACGCATGTCGCACAGAGCGTTGCCTGGATAGGAGCGCGGATCGGCCGTTGACGAACCACAGAGGACACAGAGGACACAGAGGACACAGAGATGAATTGATGTACGTTGCGAGCTCTGTCCTCTGTGGTTAATGCAGTTTGCGATGCTCCGTGGTCGGGTGATGCATGTGAACGTCCATGCTGCCGTGGTCGTCACCACCCCAAATCGTTTTCGGGTCGTCGCCGGCGAAGAGATACACGTGCGCCATCCAACCGAAGATGCGCGGAACGAATCGCCCGCCGACGGCGGAGCATTCTTCGCGCGTCGTGATCTTGAGCCATTTCGCCGCCGTTGCGGCGTCGGGCTTCACGACTCCGGCGCGCACCGAGTCAGGACTGGCCGCGCAGAAGTTCACATGCTCGTGCCAATGCGCGATGCTCGTCGGCAGTCGCGAATCCAAGTCGGTCGGCGTGGCGGCCGGCGGCGCGTTGTACATCGCGCCGACGAGCTTGAGGTCTCCGTGCTCATTTTTCTTATACAACAGCGAGACCGGTCGCGTCGCATCAAACGCGCCGAAGACCGCCATCGCGTTCCCGATGTTGTTGTAGTGATAGATCGCTTGGTCGTCGAGCCACGGCAGGAACTTCACGTAGCCGTCACGTTCGGCGACTTTGACGTCGGAATATTTGTCGAGCGCCGCGCGCGCTGTCTTGACGATCTCGCCGGCGCGGGCGGAGTCGCCGGGCGCGAGCTCACGCTTCGGCGCCATCCGCATGTGTGCGCCGTCGTCCATCAACAGACCGTTGATCGCCGATGCGAGCTCCGGACTGCTCGCGATCTGGAATCCCTGCAAGACCTGAAGTATGCGCACGCTACCGCCGACGCGCTGTGAGTCGGCTGGCGGACGAGATTGCGCTCTCAGGCTAGACGGAGCGACGACGATCAGCGTGGTCGTGAGAATTCTGTGAAATCGCATCACTGCTGCCTTGAGAGGTGCGCCGGAGGCGCGTTGGCGCGCTCGGGATCGCGACGGAATGATGATGCGTACCGTCGGCACCGAGCGAAGTTCCCGAGATGGTTCAGCGGGCGATGAACGACCCGGTCCTCGACCGAATGGCCAAACCATCGTCGAGTCGGTATTGTGGGGAAACGGGGCTGGGATCGGCGCGACGACTAAAGTTGGAACACGTTTGAACCGGATGAGACGGGATGAGACGGGATGAGACGGCGACAGAAAAGCATCTCCGGTGGTTGTCGTTTGATCCCGTCTCATCCTGATTCATCCTGATTCATCCTGTTCCCCTCGTGTTCCGAGCATCGCGTCGCCGAAGTTGGCGGCGTTTCCAGAGGACTCCGCGCAGTTCCGCGCTGCTCTTCATGCCGCTAGACCTTCACTCGGGAAGCCGCTGGCCGGTCGTCTCGATCGCGAGCGGAATCACGAGAATGCCGACGCCGAACGCGATCGCCGTCAGCGCAACCGGAGTGCCAAGCGTTCCCATACGCAACACGAGCGCGCCGAGAAGAAAATTCACGCCGGCGCCGACGAACCGCCCGACTGATGTAGCAAACGCAAACGCGGTCGCGCGCACACGCGTCTCGTACTGCTCCGGGAGCCACAGACTGAACGCGGCGAAGCTTCCGCCTGCGAAGCCCATGAAAAAGAGAATCGTGATGAACGGCGCGAGTCCATTCTCGCGATAGAACGCCCACCCGAACGCGAGCGGAATCGTGACCATCATCCCCGCGAAGTAGAGGGCCAGCGTCAGCTTCCGACCCAGTCGCTCGGCGAGCGGCGGGAGACAGATGCAGCCGAGGATCGTCCCGATCGACAAGACGCCGGTTCCGAGCGATACCATTTTCGCCGCGGCGGAAGCGGACATACCCACTTTCTTCGCGAGCGTCGTAATCGCCGCGGGCTCGTACACCGCGCCCGCCCAAAGGCCGACGATGGCGACGGTGAGCAGCACCGAGTTCACGATCGTCCGTTTGCGATAGACTGGGCTGAAGATCTCGACGAGCGGACGCGTGCGCTTTGCTTCCGCCTCATGCGCGCGCCAGCGCGGTGATTCCTTCACTCTCGCCAACGTGAGAACTGACACGATCACGGGAACGAAGCCGCAGAGGAACATGGCGCGCCAACCGAAGTGCGCGCCGACGCTGTAGTTCAGCGTCGCGGCGACGAAGAAGCCGAAGTAGTAACCGGTCTGCAGATATCCGGCGCCCATCTTTCGCCGGTCTTCGGGCCAGGCTTCGGCGACGTACGTGCCGGCCATCGCCCACTCCCCGCCCACTCCAATGCCGGCAAGAAATCGAAACGCGCCGAGCTGCCAGACGTTCGACGCGAACGCTGCGGCGCCGGTGAACAACGCGTACACGAGAATCGTCGCGGCGAGCGCCCGCGTGCGCCCGAAACGATCGGCGATCGGACCCCAGAGAAATGAAAATCCCCAGCCGGCGAGAAAGACGGCGAACATCACCGAGCCGACGAACCCAATGCGCGCCGGTGTCGCGTCGATGCCGGACCGAGGGAGTAGCTCCGTGAGCGCCGGCGCGAGCACGAGCGCGTAGATCACAGAATCCATCCCGTCGAGCATCCATCCCGCCCACGCCGCCCAGAATCCGGCGATCTGCTGGCGATTCAACTTCGTCCGGACCCCGCGGGTTGCGACAGCCACGCTCGCGGATGTCATGCGCTTGTGATACGGTGATCCCAGGGCGGGAGCAAGTGCTTCTGCACTTTGCCGAGCGCGGTGCGCGGCAGCGCGTCGATGCGAAGAAACGCGCGCGGAATCTTGAACGACGCGAGTTGCGCGCGACAGGTGCGCTCCAACTCGGACAACTCGAATGCCTCGTCGGCGACGACGTAGGCGATTGGGATCTCACCGCGGACGTCGTCGGGAACGCCGACGACGGCCGCCTCGCGCACGCGAGCATCCTCGAGCAACAGCTCCTCGATCTCCCGCGGATAGATGTTGAAGCCGCCGCTGATGATCAGATCGCCGCGCCTGCCGCGCAGTGTGTAGTAGCCATCGGACGATCGAATCCCGAGATCGCCGGTGCGAAACCAGCCGTCGTGAAACGCCGCCGCGCTCGCTTCGGGCCGGCGCCAGTATTCTCTAAACAAGGCCGGTGATCGAATCTCGACCTCGCCGACGGCATCGTCACCAAGGGCGATCCCGTCGTCGCCGACGAGTCGCGCTGAGACTCCCGGCAGCGGCGGGCCAACGCTGCCGGGGCGACGCTCGCCGTCGTACGGATTGCTCATGATCATCAGCGCTTCGCTCATGCCGTAGCGTTCGAGGATCGTGTGGCCGAACTTGGCGCGGAAGGCCTCGTGCACATGAGCCGGGAGCGGCGCCGAGCCCGAGACGAAGAGTCGAGCCGCCGCGCCGATCGCGCGGGCTTGGTCGCCGGCGATCACCGCGGGGTCCAGCAGCCGGACGTAAATCGTCGGAACACCGAAGAACAACGTCGGGTTGAAGTCGGCAAACTCTGCGGCGGCACTGCGTTGATCGAACCGTTCGAGCAGGCGCATGCGACATCCACTCATGAGCCAACTGTGAATGCCATTTCCCAGCCCGTGCACGTGAAACAGTGGCAGGACGGCGAGATACCGGTCGCGTTCCGTGATGCGCCACGCTGCGACGAGCGTGCTGCCGTTCGCCGCCAGGTTGTTGCGCGACAACACGGCGCCCTTCGCCACGCCTGTCGTCCCGGACGTGTAGACGATCAACGCGGGGTCGTCGCCGCCGATCTCGATCTGGTATCGCTGCACCACACCGGTACTCGCGCCAGCGGTGAGCGATTCGACGAGCCACACCGGCGTCCCTGGCGGATATGCGGCGTCGGTGTCTCGCGATGAGACGATCGCCGCCGGCTCCGAGTCGGCGACGATGTGGCGAAGCTCGCGCTCGCGGTACAACACGTTCATCGGCACCATGACGACGCCGAGTCGAACGCAAGCCAGAAAGAGGTCGATGAACTCGACACGATTCGCCAGATGCACGCAGAGCCGGTCGCCACGACCGATGCCCCGCTCCGTCAGCTCCCGCGCCATGCGATCGGCGCGCGCGTCGATCTCACCGAAGGTGAGAACGTGAACGCCACCCGCCCCGTCGGCGTACTCGAGCGCTTCACCCTCGGCGCGCCCACGAAGTGAGCGGTCGAACAGTTCTTGAAGATTCACGACGCGAAGCCTGAGGCGACGGGGGCGACGCGGCAAGCGCGCGGGACTTGGCGACCCTTGCGTCCGCCGGCCGACCCCTTCACATTAGCATACGAAATAGGATACAATTTAGCTCAGCCGGAGACTTGATCCGATGATTGGATTCCGGAGTGCCATCGCGTTGGGCGCGCTCACTGCCGCGAGCGTGACCTCCGCTGCGCGCGCGCAGGACATGGGCAATGGATTCTTGTTTGGCGCGCCGTCGGGAAGTATCGCCGTTCGCGGCGGATGGGCGGTGGCGAGAGCGGGCAGCGACCTCTTTTCCTTCACCACCGATCAGCTGACACTCAAGCGCGGTGACTTCAGCTCGCCGTCGGGCGATTTCGACCTCGCATTCAACGTCACGCCACAAACGCAGATCGTCGCGTCGGTGAGCGCCGCGATCAAGAGCAAGCGCTCGGAGTTCCGCCACTTCGTTGACAACAACGATCTGCCGATCGAGCAGACGACGAACTTCGTGCGTGTGCCGATCACGATCGGCATCAAACGGTATCTCACGTCCACGGGCAGATCGATCGGCAAGTTCGCCTGGATTCCTTCCCGCTTCGCACCATATGTCGGCGCGTCCGGCGGTTTCATGTACTATCGCTTTCGGCAAACCGGCGACTTCATCGATTTCCAAACACTGGACGTCTTCGCCGACCATTACGAATCCGACGGTTGGCACGGGACTGCGAATGTCCAGACGGGCGCGGACTACTCACTCTCGCCGCGCTTTGCGCTGACCGGAGAGGCGCGTTATGTCTGGGCGAAGGCGCCGCTGTCGCAAGACTTTTCGGGCTTCCAGAGTCTCGACCTGTCCGGTTTCTCGACGTCGATCGGCGTCGCAGTCCGCTACTGATCGTGGAGACGACAATGTCAACTCATACCCAGTACTCCCGGCGGATCGCACTCGGCGTGGCCCTCGTCGCGTTCCAGGCGACAATGGTGCTCGCACAAACGGCCAACACCGACCCACGGTGGCAACCATGGATCGGCTGCTGGCAGGCGACGCAAGACCTGCAGGTCAGCCTGGTCGCCGCAGCGCCGCTCGTGTGCGTCACGCCGACCGCCGCGACATCCGCGGTTCAAATCGTCACGATCGACAGCGGCCGGGTCACCGCGCGTGATACGGTGAACGCCGACAACAATGATCGACAGATCGCGCGTGGCGGGTGCACAGGGCGCGAGCGTGCGCATTTCTCGCCCGACGCGAGGCGCGTGTACCTTCGCTCCGAGCTCACTTGCGGCGCGGGACTCAAGCGCAGCGGAACTGGCCTACTGAGCATTTCGCCCGACGGCGAATGGCTCGATGTCCAGGGCATGACGGCGGGCGGCAATTCGACCGTGCGTGCGACGAGGTTTCACGAAGCGAAGGTGGTAGCGTCCGACTTGCCAGCCGACATCGCGCTCGCGACCGCGGGCCGTGAGCTCGCGATCCATGCCGCCCGCACAGCGGCGGGCGCGCCAATCAGCTCCGTGGCGATCATCGAAGCAGTCGATCAACTCGATACGGCCGTCGTGCAAACGTGGATCGTCCAACGCGGAAGGAAGTTCCAGCTCGACGGCAAAGGACTCATGTCGCTGGCCGATGCCGGCGTGCCGGGTTCGGTGACCGATGTGATCATTGGAGTTTCCTATCCTGAGCACTTTGCACTCCAGGAGCAGCCGGCGCGTCTGGCCGGCGGCGGAGCCCTATCGCCGCTCGACTCGGCACGACTCGCGTCGCAATACTTGACCAGCCGGTGCTACAGCGGATACGACCCGCTGTGGAGCTCGTCCTACTTCTTCGACCCGTGTTCCTCGCGCTATGGATTTTTCGGATACGTGTATAACCCATATCGCTACGGCAGCTATGGCTACAACCCGTACGGGTATGGCTACGGGTACGGCTCGGGGTACGTGAGCTACGCGCCGATCGTTGTCGTGAAGGGCGCCGACACGCCCCACGGTCGCGTCGTCAACGGTCATGGCTACACACGCAGCAGCGACGATGGCGCGAGCAGCGGATCGCGATCGGGGTCATCGAGCTCGTCGTCGGGCTCACGCTCGTCGGGCGGTAGCGGAAGCTCGTCGTCGAGTGCCTCGTCCTCGAGCAGCGCATCGTCGGGTGGCGGGCGCACGGCGCACGGTCGACCCTAGGCCTGAGGGCGAAACTGACAGAGAGCGGGAGTCCCGCGGTCTGTCAGTTCCGCTCCTAGTTGTCACCGGCGTCGCGCTGTGATCAGCGTCGCGATCTCGTCGGGTCGCGGATTGATGAAGTCCAGTCGGACGCGCCCGTCGGGTAGCGTGCTCACGGTCGCTGGAATCGCGCTATTGGTCAGCACCCAACCAGCGGGCAACACGACGGCGTTCGCTGGCCGCCCAAAGCTTCGGTCCCAAACAAGCTCGTCGCCGACCAGCTTGTAGCGCGCCGTGTCGGTGTACGTCTCGAACATCCGAATCCGAATCGACTCGCCCTGTTTCACCGGCGCGAAACGGAAGACGACGACTTCACTCTGCGGCGTGACGTTCGCGACGTTGAGCTTGGCGCGCGTGATCGCGTCGCCCTTGAGGATCTCCCACTTGAGCTCCTCGCCCGTATCGAGATTGCGCGCCGACGGTTTGGACACGGTGCTCCCGCCACGGACCTCGTTCAAGTACGTCTCGACACCGGCGCGCGACTCGGTGTAATCGTGGTACAGATCGAACGCGTGCGTTTCCGGCGGTTGCAGGAAGTAAACGATCTCGCGGTTCTGGTGCGCGCGCTCGTCGAGTCGCTTGGCGGCGCTCGACGTCGCCGGCCCCAATTTCGCCGAAGGTCGCGCGCGGAGCATGACCGGTGCTTCCGCCGGTGAATTGTTCCAGAAGCTGATGCCGATCCTCCCGTCCGCCTCCTGCAACACCTGCGACGGAAAGTTGGACGAGATGATCTCGTATCCGGCGGGCAACACGACCGCGTTGCGCTTGATGCCGAGTGGTCGGTTGAACACGAGCGTGTCGCCGCGCACGTAGTAGCTCGTCGAGTCCTCATACGTCTTGTCGATCAGGACGCGCGCTTCGCCGCCGTTCGCCGGCACAGGTCGTGCGAGCTTGACGCGAATATAGGTCTGCGAGGTATCCCTGTTGCGGACGCCGCCCGCTTGCGCCACCGCGCTTCCGACGACGTCGAACTGGAGCGGCTTCCCGGTCGCGCGATCGAACACGCTCTCGTTGCTCGCGACACTGCCCTTGCGAATCGGATTGAAGTAGTACGTCGCGCCGGCAGTGGTCGCCGTTACCTCATACACAATTCGGAATTTCGCCGAGCCGGGAGCGAGCAGCTCGTATCTCGTGTACGCGTCCGACTCAGTTTGCGGCGCCGCCTGCGCGCGCGCGACGGTCGCGGTGAGCGTGATGCCGACTGCAACGACGAATCGCCGCATCATCGTCTACTCCCGATCAGTGGCCCTTGCCCGTCACGGAGAAGCTCGAGCGAATCCCCGCCAACTCGTTTCGCTGCTCCGGGTTCTTGTCCATGATGTCGCCCAGGAGCGTCGCCATCATCTCGTCGTCGACCATGGTCGCCTCGGCGGAAAACCGCTTTCCAAAACCCATATGTCGCGCCGGATCCAGCCGCAGCTCGTTCTTCAGGATGACATCGTCCTTTCCACGTTGCACGCGGACCGCGGCGAACTTCTTCCCCGCCTTCTCCATGTAGCCGACACACACGCCGTCGACGTCGGCGGGAACCGGTGGCACGGGGTGTTGCGTCCCGTCCGTGCCTTCGAATGTTGTCGCGCCGGGCTTGAGCTTCGCGAAGTTCCGTTCAAAACCGCCCTGATACATCAAGCAGTGCCGCATCATCGCCTCGTGCCGGGTGGGAAGAAGGTGTAGCGAGGGAGTGCGAAGAACCTACGGTGGCCCGACGGGGTCCGCCATCCTATTTTGTCGCGCCATGAGCGCACTGCCGTGAGCGCACTGCCATGAGCGCGCCTGCGCGCGTCGTGAGCGTCGGCCCGGAGAAATACGCGTGGGCGACGACCGGCGACATCAACGCCTTCTTCGGGTTGATGCTGGACAACGTCGTCAATCTCGCAGTGCTCGCCGGCATTCTCGTCGCCGGCTTCGGCTTCCCGGCGACGCTCGTCTACACGCGCATGTTCCCGGGCACGGCGCTCGGCGTGTTGTTCGGCGACGTCGTCTACACGGTGATGGCGATTCGCCTCGCGCATCGCACGGGTCGCACCGACGTCACCGCGATGCCGCTGGGCCTCGACGCGCCCTCGACGATCGGAATGGCGCTGACGGTGCTCGGTCCGGCGTTCGTCGTGGCGAAAGCGAGAATGCCCGTCAATGACGCGGCCATTCTCGCGTGGCAGGTCGGCATGGCGACGATGGTCATCATGGGCGTATTCAAGCTCGCGATGTCGTTCATCGGCGATCGCATTCGACGCGCGATCCCCGAAGCAGGCTTGCTCGGCTCGATCGGTGGCGTCGGCATCGCGCTGCTCGGCACCCTGCAGCTCGGCGAGATCTATCACGAGCCGATCGTCGGCATGATGGCGCTTGGTGTCATCATCTATGCCTTGGTGGCGAAGATCCGACTTCCCTACCGCGTGCCGGAGGTGTTGGCCAGCGTCGTCCTCGGCGCGGCGTTGTACTATGGACTCGGCGCGTTCGGCCTGTTGGTCCACGGCATGGCGACGCCAGCCGCGACTTTTCCGGTGGGATTGCCGCTGCCATCGTTAGGATTCTTGAAAGGCATGCCGATCGCCGTCCACGATTACATCCCGCTCGCGCTGCCATTCGCAATTCTCACCGTGATCGGCGGCATCAACGTCACCGAGAGCGCGCGCATCGCCGGCGACGATTACAAGACACGCGACATTCTGTTGACCGAAGCGATCGCGACGCTGATCGCCGGCGTGTGCGGTGGCGTGAGCCAATCGACGCCGTACATCGGCCACCCGGCATACAAAGCGATGGGCGGCCGCGCCGGCTATACGCTCGCCACGGGATTGTTCATCGGGCTCGGCGGCATCTTCGGGTACATCGCGTTCATGGCCAACGCACTACCCAAGCCGGCGCTCGCGCCGATTCTCGTCTTCGTGGCGTTGGACATCACGGAGCAAGCCTACCACGCGACGCCCAAGCGACACGCCGCCGCGGTCACCCTCGCCGTGCTCCCATCGGTCGCGCAGCTCGTGCAGATCTTCCTGTCGCAGGTCTACGGCGGCGCCCTCCTGTCCGCTGCGATCGATCCGGTGGGCACGATGAAGGCGACGGGTCTCGCCAACCCAGACTTCATCAGCACCTGCGCGGTGATCATCGTGCTCGCGCACGGATTCATTTTGACCGCGATGCTCTGGGGCGGGGCCGTGGCATTTCTGATCGATCGCCGGATTGCCGCCGCCGCGGTGACGCTCGTCGCATCCTCCATGCTGTCGTTCTTCGGATTCATCCACTCAGTGACCCCGTCGGGCGGGATTTATTTCCCCTGGGCAATCGGGTCCACTCTCCCGTATCATTGGAGCGCCGCCTACTTGGGCTTCGCCGCGATGATCCTGATCTTGGCGAGGACGCGCGCCTTTCACCACGGAGGAGCAAGTGCGCACTAGTCTCGGTTTCGTTGGACTCATCGCGCTCGTCGGAGCACCGCTCGTCGCGCAGGACAGCACGCACGTCTTCTGCCGCGAGTCGGCGTGTGTCGTGGTGTTCGACTGGGCGAATGGCTCGACGCCTCCCGATCCCGATCGACGCTACGGTGCGCCGTCGGAGCTCGAAGCGGCCTTCAGGGCTCGCCTCACGCAAGCGGGCTACAAGATTGCGGCGAGCCTACCGGCGCCGGGGACGATCACGCTTCGCTTGACTCCGCAGCCCCGCGCGCTTTGCGATACCATGGAAGGAACGAACCCCGATTACTCATGTCACTCGGTGGCTCGGGCGTCGATCCTCTTCTCGGCGAGCGAGGCGAGCACCGCACCCAACACGCGGATCGACGTCAATCCGCGGTGCAGCGACCCGAAGCTGTCGATGACGATGACGAAGTTCGGCCAGTTTGCGGCGGACCTCGTCATCTACACACTCGCGCCGGATCCAAAGCCTGCCCGTCCGAACGCGAAGTGCTGATGCTCTAATCACGGCTTACGCCTCGCCTTCCGCGGTGACCGTTGCGTCCTGTGGTTCGCCCTCGTCGACCCCCAACTCCTCGAGCACCAGGTGATGCGCCTTGCGCCCACCCCGTTCCATCGTGTGCGGTGCCGTCTCGTGATCGAGGAGAAGCTGCGCCATATCGACGGCGCGCGCGGCGAGGCTGCGTGCGCCCTCGCGCAGCTCCCGGCTGTGCATCACCACCTCGATGTTGCGCTCCATGTCCTCCGCGCTCCAACCCCGTGAGTGCGCGATGTAGGGGAACTGCGGAAAGTGGAATCCGATCTCGGCGAAGAAGCCGAGCATTTGTCCGGCGACGGCTTGGACATTGTCCTGCCCGCCGGTGATGATGAAGCTCGCAACTTTGTTTCGGAGTAGCACCCGGTTGGCGATCGTCACTTGGTTCTGGACGCAATTCATTCGCTCCACCATTCGATAGTAGAGTGAGCTCGCGTTGCCCCAGCGAATCGGGGTCGCGACGATCGCGACGTCGGCCCAATGGACGAGCGCCTCGTACACGGCTTCCATTTGATCCGACGGATCCATTTGCGTGATCGAGCACGGCCAAGTGCAGGCGTGCGCGCTCTTCGAGTAATATCCCTCGCAGGGACGGAACTTCAGGCCGGCAAGATGGATGGTCTGCGTCTCCGCTCCGAGTTTCGACGCATGCTGAATCGCCTCGGCGAGCAGCGTGTCCGACGTCGAATAGCGCGGATTTGCGATGTCCATGTTCGTCGTCGAGATTCCGACGACACGAACCGGGCCGGGCGCGCGGACGATTCGCCGCGTGAGCGGGTGCGGCTTGTGCTCGCCGCGCGTCCGCTTCGTGGCTGGCGCTTCCGATAACAGAAGTCGCCCGTCCTCGACCTTGACTGAATAACTCGGAACCGCGTCGGCCTCGTAACCCGGCTCACCGAGTCCCGTGCGACAGTGATATTTCCAGTTGTGCCAGGGACACACGAGGTAGTCGCCGTCGATGCGTCCATCGGCGAGTGGACCACCCGCGTGGTTGCACACGCCCGATAAGGCGCCGAATTCGCCGTTGACGTACGTGATGACGAGCTTCGTCGTGCCGATGTTCGCGTGCGTCAGTTGTGCCTTCGCGAATTGCGCGACGGGCCCGAGATCGTGCCACATCGTTGTCTCCGGCATGCTCATCCGTAGTGTGGGGGGAGGCGACAACATATGGTTCGGTGCGCGCGGGGCACAATGCGGCACGCCGGCCGATGGTGGATGCCGGTCCCGGGAATTATGCGGCCGCGGCACGGATTCTGTCGCAGAAATGGGCATGCGAACTCCTCTCTTCATCGTCGCCGCGGCCGTCGCATTGTTGGCGGGCTGCGAGCAGGCGATCACGCCGACCGTGGCCGGTCTCGGTGGAACCACCGCCGTACCGCCCGGCAACGTCAGTAGCAACACTGCGCCACTCATCATCTCGCCGGCTTCGGCTCAGCTGCGTGTCGGCGGCACCTTCCAGTTCGGCACCAACGCGCCGACCGCGCTCCAAAGCCAAGTGGAGTGGGGCTCGTTGGAGTCGACGATCGCAACGGTCTCGCCGTCGGGACTCGTGACCGGCGTCGCCATCGGCGCCGCGACGATTACAGCGCGATACGCGTTCGACAGCTCGCGCGTCGCGACGGCGACCGTGACGGTGACTGGAGCGACGACGAATTCCGGGACGGGCGGAATGTCGGGCGTCCCATGACGAAATCGTCGAAATCGACGCGTCCTCGCGCGCCGGCCAAGCACCCGGCGCCCAACGACAAAGCCGCGACCGAACATTATCACCGCGAAAAGGCGCGACGCCAGCGACGCGACGCTCCCGAGAGCGACGTCATGGCCGCGGCCCGGCGCGAGTACCTCGCACTGCTGGAATCGGACGCGGCGAAGGGCAAGGGCGGCCGGCCCAAGAAGAAAGTCACGCCGATCGCGAATGCAGACGACTCCGAGGACGATAACGACAACGAGTGATGCCCGCCCCGGCAGCGGCGAGGACGTCGCTGTGCTTTATTGTGTGGGTGCGCCTCGACCGTAAACTGCTCCTCATCGCGCCCGCAATCGTGCTCGTGTTCGTCGCCGCGGGGATCGCCTACACCGCGCGCCAGTTACAGGTGCTGCGCAGCGGCAGCGACACGTGGAAAGATCGGAGCGACTTCGTCGCCGCGGTCGAGCGGGGCGAAAAGTCGCTCGATCAACGCCAGGCCGTCGGACTCCTGCGGGTCGCGCTGCAGGTCGAAGAGAGACGGAGCGCCGCCCTCGCGGCGAGTCGCGACCTCCTCGTGACGCTTTCGCTCGTCGAGCTAGCCTCGTGCGTCGTGCTCGTGTTCGGGATCCGGACCGTTCCGCGCGAGCACTGGCCGCGACTGAATTTGAGCCGGAGCCCAGAATGAAGGCGCGTGCGCAGCGCGGCGATCCCATGCGTCGCCCCGCGACGACCGATACATTGGGGACAACTGTCCACTCCGCTCCATGGAAAGCGCACATGACGACCTGGAAACGATCGGCAATGTTTCTCGTCGCGACGGTGTGCATGACGACGCCGGCATTGCTTCGCGGCCAGCAGTGTCGCGGCTGCGTCGGCGAGGATACCGTGCCGCACATGCACGTCATACCGGCTCTTGGTATTCACGCCGGAATACCGCAAAAAGTGTCGGCGGCGATCGGCGTCGGACTCGGCGTCGAGTGGACGAGGAACGGTCGTGATCACTCGCGCAACGTCGCCCTCTTCGCCGAGCCCGGGGTGAGCGGCGGGCGCGCATCGCTGGCATACGTCGACAACGGGAAGTTCGGCTCGGGATTCGGCGTCGCGGCGACGGTGTTACGCACGTGGAACGAGCCGTGGACAGTGAAGCCAAACATGACATACGTCGGCGGCGACATTCTGCTCTGGCCAATCGTGTTCATGGGACCGCGCCTCGGCGTGTTTCGCCGAATCGCCGGCGATGCGTCGCAGAAGAAGTGGTTCTTCAGCATCGACCTGGGGATCGGACTCTAGTCGCGCGTTCGTCGCACTGAACCAATGACCACCCGACTCTATTACACCGACCCGTATCGCTCCGAGTTCACGGCGAATGTTGTCGACCGAAGTGACGACGGCATACGGGTCTACCTCGACGAGACCGCGTTCTATCCGACGTCCGGCGGCCAGCCGCACGACACCGGGACACTCGGCGGTGTGTCGGTCGTCGACGTCGTCGACGAGGAGGAGCGCGTCGCGCACGTGTTGGCGTCACCGCTTCCACCGACACCCGCGCCGGTTGCGGGAGTAGTGGACTGGAAACGTCGATTCGACCTTATGCAACAGCACACGGGGCAGCATCTGCTCTCGGCCGTGTTCGAGGATCTGTTTGGCTACAGGACGTTGAGCGTCCACTTTGGGCCGGACTACTCGACGCTCGACCTTGACGCGGAGATGCTGTCGCGCGATCGGATGATCGCCGCCGAAGAACGCGCAAACGCCGTCGTGGCAGAGGCGCGTGCGGTGGACGTGACGTTCGAGGACGCGGCCAGCGCGCAGGGCCTTCGTAAACCAACCGATCGCGCCGGCACGCTGCGCGTCGTGACAATCGACCGACTCGATCGCAGCGCGTGCGGCGGCACGCACGTTCGCAGCACCGCGGAGATCGGCGCCATGCTGCTTCGTTCGGTGGAGAAAGTTCGCAACGCGACACGTGTCGAGTTCGTGTGCGGCGTGCGCGCGGTACGTCGAGCGCGACGCGACTTCGAGTCACTCACGCGCATCGCGACATCGCTGTCGGCGGCACTCGACGACGTCGCGTCGCTGGTCACCGCGCAGTCGGAGCGGCTCAAGGAAAGTGACAATGCGCGCAAGAAACTGGAGAAGGAGCTCGCGCCGTTTCGCATCCGCGAGCTGTACGATCGCGCGACGACGGACGCGAGCGGCACGCGGACGATCGTGATTCGCGACGCGGCGTCGATGGATGAGCTCCGCACGCTGGCTCAGGGAGCGTTCCAATTTCCGCGGGTCGTGGTTGTCGGTGTTCTGCGCTCACCGCCGTCGGTGTTGCTCGCGGCGTCGGAGGATTCCGGGGTCGATGCGGGCAAGCTACTCAAAGAGCGACTCTCGTCAGTTGGAGGGCGCGGCGGTGGGTCGCCGCGCATGGCGCAAGGTGGCGTGCCGGACGGCTCCGTGCTCGAGCCGCTGGTAGGGGATCTGGTCAACCGCGCGTAACGAGCGCGCTTCCGAGAACGTGGTCGATTGCCTCGATCACCCGATCGACCGGCAGCGTTTCGAGGCTCGGCTCCGTGTGCTCGATGTTTCGGCCGACGGTTCCATAGAGTCCCCACCGCTCCGCCTTGCCGCGGACGTACATCGCGACGGATGGCTTTTGAAACGCCGACACGGCGTGCGCGATGCTCGTATCCGGAGTCAGCACGAAGTCCGACGTCGCAACGAGCGCGAGGGCGTCTCGAAGGCTCGGCGTCGGCGCGAACGTTCCGCCGCCTCCACGCGCGATGCGTTCTCCCCGCTCGCGCTCGGACGGTGCGGCGATGATGACGAACGACGTCGCCGGCTCGCGAGCGCGCAGGTGATGCATCACCGCAACGTAGTTATCGTCAGCCCACAACCGTTCCGATGTCCCGGCGGAGACATTGATCAGCACTCGGCGTGCGGCGCCCGACGCTCCCCACACCGATTCGGCGCGCGCGCGTTCATCGTCGGTCACTTGGAGCGCCGGCTGTCGCGCGCCGGCATCGAGAACGACGTCGAACGCTTGGGCGAGATCGGCGATGCGATCGACCATGTGAGCGTCGGGCGCGGCGGCCATCGGAACCAGAACGTTGAACGCCGCATCGTTTCCGCGTCCGGCGATCCCAATCCGATGCCTCGCTCCACTCGCGAAGATCAACAACAGCGTCGTGACCGAGGGCGCGGTCACCATGCAATCGATTACGGCGTCGTAACGCGCGCGTCGCAGGCGCAACGCGGTGGGCAGGTAGCGCG
>Ga0070708_100000073_pt1 | contig 64587 bp, 44 predicted proteins | sample KBSK5503metaG_FD_65469 | JGI IMG/M metagenome (GOLD analysis project Ga0070708, IMG submission 65469) | Corn, switchgrass and miscanthus rhizosphere microbial communities from Kellogg Biological Station, Michigan, USA - KBS K5-50-3 metaG | ecosystem: Host-associated > Plants > Roots >... | reverse complement strand
TCTCGCAGGTGGACCCTCGATGCGCGTCGGCAGCTCGTCGCGCATCGGCAGTACCACGCTGCTCAAGTAACCGACGGCACGCGACCGCGCCATTACGGAGAGCTCATGTCCCCTCCACACCATCCATCGGCCTGCCCCACCTGCGACTTCGGGCCGCTGGCGCGCAACTACTACTTCACCGGAAAGTTGCTCGTCGAGCGCGACTTCCGCGATGAGCAGCGGTTCTTCGTCGACAAACTGCGGCTGCACAACGCACGTTTGCACGGATGGGGAGTCGTCTGCGGGCTGAAGGTGATCGAGCATCCGACGGCAGCCTGTCGCGTGCGCTACGTACTCGTCGAGCCGGGAACCGCGGTCGACTGCTGCGGCCACGACATCTATGTGCGCGAGAATGAGCCGGTCGATCTCCAAGCGATTCCCGCGATCAAGGCGTTGATCGACAAGAAGGACACTGCAGCGCACACGCTCCAGATCTGCATTCGTTATCGCGAGTGTCCGACCGAAGACATTCCGGTCTTGTACGACGAGTGCGGATGCGACGACGTGCGCTGCGCGCCCAATCGCGTGCTGGAGTCGTTCGCCATCGACGTGATGGTCGATCCGCCGCCGGTGACGAAGCCGCCGTTCCCCGCGAAGTGTGGCGACATCTGGGACGACTCGATCGACGGCTGTCCGTCGTGCGACGAGGAGAACTGCATCGTCCTCGCGACGATCGTGAAGTGGAAGGTCGGCGATGTCATCGATGCATCGCGAATCGACAACGTCACGGACCGTGTAATCCTGCCGAGCGTGCAGACGATGAAGCAAGTCATCGACTGCATTCTCACCCAGGGTGGAACGGCAGGCCCTCCAGGACCTCCAGGACCTCCCGGGCCTCCCGGGCCTCCAGGTCCTCCGGGTCCTCCGGGTCCTCCGGGGCCGCCGGGAGCGAATGGCACCAACGGGACGAACGGTGCGATTGGGCCTCCGGGTCCGCCAGGACCTCCCGGCCCTCCGGGTCCGCCAGGCCCAGGACTCGAGCCCGACCTCACGCGGATCATCGCATTGAGCTGGAAGCACAATGCGGAGATGCCGAAGCTGCTCGACATCGTCGATCAGAACAATCAACGCATCGGGCGCGGGATCGTGGTCGCGTTCAGCGCCATCGTGCAGTGGGTCTCCGTGGACCATCCGCACGTGTTTCATCTGCTGTTGCGCGAGGATCTTTTCGAGGATGCGCATGACGAGCGCTTCGACTGCCGCTGCATGTATCGCACGCCGATGGTCGCGGTGAATGCCACGATCGCTGGCGACTTGGTGACCGCGGCGGTGGCGCTTGCGCCCCCGGACGTCGCGCCGCCGCTCGGCCAGACGAAGGCGGTTGCGCTGCTCCTCGACGACAGAGCGATCCGTCAGCTCCTGCGCGGCGACAAGGGCGACCTGTTCGTGAAGCTCCGCGGCGACTTCGTGATCGACTTGAACAAACGCGCCGTCGACGCCGAGTTCTGTCGAGCGCAGCTGCCGACGGGTGATCGACCGACGGGAAGTCCGTTGGGAATTCAGGGTGGCACGTTCGAGAGCTGGTTCACGCTGAAGCAGGGTTGAGAACATGGCCACGACGATCAACTACACGACCGTGAGAAACCCGCAGCGAACGACCGGCATTCCTCGCGTCTGCCCCGCATGCGGTGGGCTCGAATGTCTCTGTCGCCCGCGCTTCTTCGCCGGTCAACTGCTGACTGAAGAAGATCTCAACCGCCTCGATCACTACATCGTCGCGAAGCAGAAGTTGCACAATCGCTATCTCCACGGGTGGGGCGTCGTGTGCGGTCTCGATGTGGTGTGCGACGCGTGCGGCGAAGGGTCGGTGATCGTGCGCTCGGGTTACGCACTGGCGCCCTGCGGCGAGGACGTGATCGTCTGCAACGATGCACGTGTGCCGGTGTGCGATCTCATCTCCGACTGTCGCGAGGTTCCAGACCCGGACTGCCTCGCTCCGACGCTCGACCGAGGATGCGACGAGCCGGTGCAGCAGTGGATCCTTGCGATTTGCTACAACGAGACGCCGTCGCGCGGCGTCGCACCGCTCAAGGGCTCATGCGGATGCGGTTGCGGTTGCGGCAATAGCGGAGGCTGCGGATGCGGATGCAGCGGTCGAGCCGGGTCGAGCAAGAGCGACTGCGGATGTGGATGCGGCGGGACCAAGAAGAACGGCAACGGAAGCGCGACGAAAGGATGCGGTTGTGGTAGCTCGCAGAAGGGCACGGTCGCCACGACGAGCGCGTCGCGGGGCGCGTCGCTGATGCAATGTGAGAACACCGTCGTATGCGAGGGCTACTGCTTCAGGGTCTACAAGGCGCCACGCAACAGCGACAAGCGCAAGCAACTGGGCGCAATGCCGCAAGCGTTCCTCGACTGCATTACAGAGTTCGATGACGCGATGCCGACGTTTTCGCCAACCACCACCGACGAACAGGAGCTACACGACTGGTGCTGCGACATGCACGACGCGTGGTCCGATTGGTTCTTGAGCCATCCGCCCTACAATTGCGAGCTTCCGCAGCGCATCTCGGCGATTCCATGCCCCAACGTCGGCGACCAGAACTTCGACTCGGCGATCGCGTCGGCGAAGTCGCAATTCCTGCTCGGTGCGCTCGAGATCCTGATCTCGTGCTTCTGCGCGGCCATCATGCCGCCTTGCCCCGCGTCGCTCACCGATGACTGTGTTCCACTCGCCGTTGTTACGGTGCGCACCGACGACGGTTGCCGCGTGCAGAGCATCTGCAATTGGACGACGTACCGGAAGTACGTCACGACGTTCCCGTCGCTGCAATATTGGTTGTCGGTCTTTCCCTTCGGTCGCCTCCTTCGCGAAGCGATCGAGGCGATTTGCTGCAAGCCGTTCGCTCAGCGCGGATTCGATCGTGCCTTCGCCCGAAACGCCATCAACATGGATGTGAACATGGAGCCCGGGGCTGCCGAACAACCGCGCGCGGGCCGCGCGACAAACGCGCGCGACGTGTCACCATCGAGCTTCTTCCGCCCCTCGGCGCAGACGATGGCGCGCAGCCGCGCGTTTATGAGCATGGCGATGGACGCGCTCACCTCGGACAAACGCTCCGCCAATGCCGAGGAGTTGGTGCTCGGCGTGCTTGGCGAGAAGAACGAGCAGGGCGAGGAGTATCTCTCCGAGATGGAGAGCGAAAACCTGATGCAGTACCTCGTACTCGACCAGATGGCAAAACCGACGATGCGCAACTTGTTCGCTGGCCAGGAAGGCGGCGCCGGCGGCGCGATGTTCCGCGCGGTTCGCACGATGATGGGCGGTATGCCCGGCGAAGGCTCCGCGCCGACCGACGCCGAGCTCGGCGCGCAGGTGGACGAGTTGCGCGCCACGGTCGAGCGCCAGTCGCAGCAGATCGAAGAGCTGCTGCGCACTCGGCGCGGTCGCAACAAGTAGCGGAGCGTCACGATGACCACCAACCAGACCGACCGGCCGCGCTTCTACGAGCAGCAGTACCTGGGCTCCGCGGATCTTGATGCGCTCGTCGACTACGAGCGCGTCGCGAGAGCGCGCCATGATCTCGGCGCGCACTCGTGGGGAATAGCCGAAGGCCTTCAGCTCATCGAGAAGCCGACGAAGACCGGCGTCGATGTGTACGTACAGCCAGGCTACGCGTGGGATGGTTTCGGTCGCCCGGTCACGGTGCTCGCGCCGTACAAGATCCCGAGTGAGCCGTTCAAGAACATTCCGTTCGTTGCGGGAGTCGATGACGGGAATCCGCCGGGACATCTGGTCGACGTGTGGCTCGCCTTCACCGCGACGCCACGTGGTGGTCCCGCGTTCGGCTTCGAAGCGTGCACAGTGGAGGACCAATACGCGCGCGTCTTCGAGTCATTCCAGATCGCGGTCGGCGACAAACCCACACATCCGGACCGGCACGCACCGGTCACGGTCGGCGTGTACACCGTCGATGCGGAGCAGATGCCGAAGAAGCTCGGCTCGGCGACCGACCCGCCGCTGGTCGATGAATCGATCGGCTATCAGACGTTCCCCGACGACTGGGATAAAGCGCGCTGGTTCATTCCGCTCGGCTCCGTGCGCTGGGTGCCGCCGCAGAACGTGTTCGACACGGGCCACTTTGCCGCTCGCGCCGCGGCTGACACGGCGGCGAGCGATCACAAGCGCCGCTATTGTGGTGTCGTCACCGAGACGGTGGACGCGGCACGCGGCTTCGTGCGCGTGCGGAGCCGGGACGCCGGAGCGTACGCGCCTACTATATGGAACACCGACACCGAGAAGAACCTGCTCTGGGTCGAAGGCTCCCTGCGCGTCGAGGGCGACGCGAAGCTGCTCGGCGGACAGCTCCTCCTGCGCGATCAGGCGAATGGCGATTCCGGTCGCCCGCTCGCCATTCATCGTCGCGAGACGAACTCGATGGTCCCAGTTGGCAGCGATCTCTGGGCGCAGATCGGCGTCGGCGAGACCGGCGCAAATCGGTTCGTGGTCGGCCCGATCACCGGCAACACGCCCACCGACTTCAAGGAAAGGCTTGTCGTCAAGGACGACGGCCACGTCGGCATCGGAGTTCCGAATCCGACATCAGCGCCGCTCGTCGTGCGCGCGAACGGAGGGACGGAAGATCTCGTCGCCTTCGAGTCACCGGGTGCCGCACTGACGTGGAAGCTCAGCACGCTCGCCGGTGGCAAGGCTGGTCTCAACTTCGGTGAGCCGAGTGGCGACGGACGATTGTTCCTCAAAGCGGGGGGCAACGTCGGGATCGGGACGCTCGATCCCAAGCACGCGCTCGAAATTCATGGCGACAACAACTCGCTCGTCGTCGTCAGCGATGCGACGTCGGGAGTCGAGCGAAATGCTGGTCTCGAGCTCCGTACGAAAGCCGCCGACGGCGTGCAGTACATCGACTTCACCAAGGGAAGTACCGACACTGCCAACGCGGGCACGCCGGATTTCAGCGGACGTCTCTCGTTCAACGAGGCGAACACAGGCGCCTTCTCGCTGCACGGCGGCAAGGTCGGGATCGAGACGACAACGCCGACGCAGCAACTCCACGTCAATCACAACAGCGGGCTGCGGGTCAATCACCTCTTCATGAGCGGTGGGCTCGGCGGCATCGGTGAAGGGTGGAGCAGCATCTCGTACAATGCGCATCACGACGACGGCAACAACGCCTGGGTGTTCGATGACACCTCGCGTCGCGCCGTGACCATCGAGATGGACGACGCGTTCGGCTTCCCGCGCTTCGATGTGTGGAGCACGACCGACTCCAACAAACAGGGATGGATTCGTCGCTTTCGCATCGACGGCGAGTCGGGAAACGTCGTGGCCAACAGCAACGGCGGTAATTTCGCGATCGGCCAGGAAACCGCGGAATGCCGCCTCCATGTCGCTGGTTCGACCGACGCTGATGCGGGATCCATTAACGCGCACATCGCCGTCATCGACAACAAGTCGTTCGGCATCAGCTCTGACGTGCTAGCGCTGCGCATCGGATCACCGCTCGCGACCCCAGGGAACAACTTCATCACGTTCTTCTCGGGCCCGTTCGACATCGGCGCCGTCGAGGGGAACGGACCAGGCATCAGCTTCCAGACGACGAGCGCCGACTACGCGGAGTGGTTGGTGCGCGACGAAGGGGAGCCTCCGATGCAGGCCGGTGACGTCGTGGGTGTGTTTGCCGGTCGCATTCGTCGCGCGACCGACGGGGCGGATCATGTGCTCGTGGTCTCGACCGCGCCCGCCATCGTTGCCGGACGTCCAGACCGCGACGCGCGCGACCGGTACGAGAAGGTCGCGATGCTTGGCCAGGTCCCGGTGCGTGTGCGCGGTCCAGTGCGTGCCGGTGATCTCATCATCCCGTCAGGCGACGCGGATGGCATCGGCGTCGGCATCGCGGTCGATGGCGCATCCATCGACGATCACGCGACGGCGCTCGGCGTGGCGTGGCAAGCGAATCCGAGCACCGGTGTCGCTGCGGTGCGCTGCGCCATCGGACTCCCGACGATCCACGCGTTGCGCAGTGTGCATCGCGCGATGAAAGAGCCCACACGTGCGCCTCGCGCGCGAAAGAAGCGCGCACGCGCGACACCGTCTGACTAACTCCGCGTTCGCTCGCTCACGCACCAATCGATGTCACCCTTTTCCAATCCGGCTCTCATGCGCGACCTCATCGACCTTCGACTCACCGAGCTCCGCGCGGAGCTCGACTCGGGCCGCCGCCTTCAGGCGGAGCTCGACGCCCGACAAGAGGAGCTTCGCCGCTCCATGTTGCGCATCAGCGGCGCCATCCAGGTGCTCGGCGAGTTGAGTGCCGCCGCCGACAGCGAGGCGCCGGCTCAGTTGCGCCGCGTCGTCGACCAGTAGGTCGCGCGAGCTCCGATGAGCACATCGGCGCGGCATCGGAGCACGCTCCGCGCGCGGCGCATCCGGCAGCGCGTGCTCGTCGCACGCTCACACCCCAATCCCGAGCGGGTGCGTCTTCAGATGCACGGAGCGCTCTCCACGCATCTGCCCGACGCCCTCGATGCCGCGTTCGCGCAAGCCGGCGCCTTGGACGAAGATGTCGTGTGGCGCATTCGTCGACTCGCGCTCCACGTCACCGTGAACGCGAAGTGGGACGACCGCCAACTGGCGCGCGCGTGGGCGGTGCAACTCGCACGGGCCGTGCGCCGAGCCATCGAGAAGGGAGGCGATGGAGTCACCGTCGTTCGCTTCGCGGGACGCGCGGCGTATCTCGCGAGCTTCGTGCGCGAGGTCGCCGACGGCACCGCGTGGACGCGCTGGTGGTTCGACAGCTTCGCCGGTCTCAAGCTGCTCTCTCGATCGGCTACGCTCCGGACCGCACTCGCTCGCGAGCCCGCGCTCGGCATCCGCGCGTTCGCCGGGATGTCCGCCGCCGAGGCCGGCTTTGTCGTCACGCATCTGTCGAGTGTGGATGCGCGCACGGTCCTCGATGCGCTGGCGCCGGCGCTTCTCGACGGCGACGCTGATGATGCCGCGACGATGCTGCTCGACGCGCATCGCCGGCTCGGCAGGCCCTCGGTGCGGGACGACGAGGACCGCTGGGTGCTCAAAGTGGTCGCCGAATCGTTGCGAGGTGCAATCAGACGAATTCCGCGTTCGTCCGTCGAGCTTGCGCGCGCGATCGCACGGTTGGCTCGCGTCGTAGAGTCGGGTGCGGCGCGAATGACGATCGTGCGGCGACTACTTCGCGAGGGAAATTCGGCGGCGCTGCGCTTGGTGATCGGGAGCGACGATGCCGAGCGCGTGGCGCCGCTCGCTCGGCTCAGTCGCGAACACGTCGACGCCATTGTCGAGGCGTTGGCCGAGCCGTTGCTGAAGACGGAAACGCGCGACCACCAACGAACCGGTCAGGTGGACTGGATGCCGATCGCCGCGCCACTCCTGCTCGCACCGATCGTTGCCGCGTTGCCGCTCGACGAGATCACGCGCGGCTGGCCTGCTGTTGGTAGCAGCGACGACCCATCGATGCGTCGCGCGTCACCCGCTGCGCTCGTGCGACTCTTTATCCTGGCCACGGCGTGCGGCGGCGAGCGCGCGGTGCGCGTGCTCGCCGATCCCACAACGCGCCTGCTCGCCGGCGTCGGCAGCGCCGTCTCCACCGGGGAGCTCCGCGCGTGGTTGGACTCGCTGCGAGTGGCTCATGCCGCGCGACTCGAGTGGACGCTTGGCGACTGGCGCATCGCCGAACGAATCGTTGGCATGGATACGTGGTTGCTGGCGAGGCCGCCCGGCACCGGTGCTGTCCTGCTCGACTGCTCCCGTGGACACTGGCTCGCCGTGCGCGACGCCGAACGCGACGCGACATCGTCGCTTCGCCATTGGCTCCACAGACCATCGGTCAGCGTGCGATCGGAGCGCGATTTGGCGGAGCTCGCCGCCGAACGTGCGACAGAAGAACAGGCCGATTCAGGCGATCGATCGGATGCGCGCGACGCCATCGCCGCGACCCTCGCGCGCGTCGACCGCGTCGGCGCCGAAGTCGAGTGGTTGAAGCTCCCCGCGTCCATCGGCGCTCCGCGTGCGTTCGAGCTGGCGCTCGCCGTCGCGGCGCAGGGGGTGCTGCGGGATTTCGCCTGGCGGCTGCCCGGTTTCGCGCGCGCGAGCTTGCCGCACCTCTGGACGAACTTTCTTGCCATCGACGCGCACGTGGAGCACGAAGCGAGGCGCATCGCGGCGGTGCTCGGCAAGCCGCCGCTCGCGCCTGTGATGTCGATGACGGGAATGATGCGCGCGACGTATCGGCTCGCGTGGTTCGGCGAGCGAGCCATCGCGCTCTTTCCCACCGAGGGACAATGACCGCGCACGCCTACGAGCTGGCGTCGGAGCTGGCGGCGTCGTGGCCAGGTCCGCTCACCGTTGCCATGCGTGCGCTCGAGGAGCGTATCTCGCTCGAGGTGGAACGACATCGCGCGCGCGGCGCGATCACACTCGACGAGCTGCGCGGCTTGTACGCGAGCGAGGAGCGCGTCGAGCGCATCCTCGCTCGGCAGCACGGCGAGTCACTGTTCGACGGGCGGGGCGCGGAAGACCGATCGACAGGCACGCCGCTCGGCGAGGGGGCACTCTCCGAACCTCTTCTCGCGCTGCCGACGTGGCGCGCGCTTGCGCGCGAGCTTGCGCCGTCGTCGCTAGAGCGGAACCTCGTCTTGCTCGCCCTCGCGCGCGAGTTGTGCCTCGACCACGAAATTGTTTTCGGTTTTCTCAATGACGATCTCACGCGGCGCTGGCCGACGCGCGCGCTTGCGTTGCGCCTCCTCGCCGCGAGTGACGACGACCGCACGCTGCTCCGCGCCGCGCTCGGCGAGCGGGCCCCGCTTGTCGCACATGGCGTGCTTTCCGTGGTGGAGGAGGGAGAGCACCGCTCATGGCTCGCCGGCGGAGTGACCGTCACACCGCTCGCGGCGGCCCTCCTCGCCAACGCCGGCGACGCGGAGACGCGCTTACCGCCTGGTGTGACGCGAATCGGTCCGCGGCGCGACTGGTCCGACGAGCCGCACGAGGTCGCACGGACGAGGCTCGCTCGCATCGTGCGTGGCTCAGTCGACGACGAAGCCGTGCCGCTCGTCGTGTTGGAAGGAAGCGCGGGCTCAGGACGTACGCGGCTTGCGATGAGCACGGCCGCTATGCTCGAGTGTCCGTTGCTACGCGTGGACGTCCACGCGCCGCACGCGGGTACCGAGCCGCACGCGGCGTCGCGTCGCATACATGACGTCGAGCGCGCGCTTGGCGCGGCCTTGCTTTGGCAGCGCCTGGCCGGCGCGGTGATTCTGCTCGACGGCGCCGACGACTGGTTCGCGCGAGACGACAGCATCGTCACCCCGCCAAGAGGACTGCTGTCGCTCTTGGAACACTCGCGCGGCCCCGTGGTCGTGCGGCTCGAGCCTGGTGCGCGTTGGCACGCGGCGCTCGGCGAGCTGCGCGTGGCGAGCATCGAGCTTTCTCGGGCGACGCCGTTCGAGCGAGCGGAGGCTTGGCGCCGTGCCGTCGATTGCGAAGCGCCCCTAGCACGCCTCGCCGAGACCGATGCGCTGGCGCTCGCCGATCGGTTCGATCTCGCACCGGGTCGCATCGGGCGCGTCGTGCGTCGCGCCGCCGATGAGGGCGCGCTCGATCACGCGCCGAACGAGATCGTTGGGTCGTACGACGTCATGCGGCGCCTTTCAGAAGCGGCGCGCGCTGAAACCCGCGACGCACTCGGCGCACTCGCGGCACGAGCGGCAACGCCGCATGGATGGGAGCACCTCGTCCTCCCGGTGACGACGATGGAACGTCTGCGCGATTTCAGCGCGGCAATTCGCGATCGTGCGGTCGTGCTCGACCAGTGGGGCTTCGGTAGGCGGGCGACGCGTGCGCGGGGGATCAGCGCGCTGTTCGCTGGTGCGTCGGGTACGGGGAAAACAATGGCGGCGAGCGTGATCGCGCGCGAGCTCGGTCTTGACCTCTTCGTCATCGATTTGAGCGGCGTTGTCTCGAAATACATCGGAGAAACGGAACGCAACCTGGACAAGGTGTTCCGTGCGGCGCGCGACGCCGGCGCCATTCTCTTTTTCGACGAGGCCGACGCGCTGTTTGGCAAGCGCTCCGAGGTGAAGGACGCGCGCGACCGCTATGCGAACATCGAGGTCGCGTACCTATTGCAGCAACTCGATGTTCACGATGGACCAGTTGTCTTAGCGACAAATTTATCGAGAAACCTCGACGCGGCGTTCTCGCGTCGCATGCGCTACGTCGTTGAGTTTCCACTGCCCGGCGAAGGCGATCGTCTCCGGCTGTGGCGCGGGATCTTTCCCGACGAGGCGCCGCTCGCGGCGGACGTCGATCTCGAGTTCCTCGCGGCGAACTTCGCGCTCGCGGGTGGCGACATTCGCAACGTCGCGCTCGACGCGGCATATCTCGCCGCCGCGGAGCGGACCACGATCGGTATGAGTCATCTCGTGCGCGCGATGGCGCGGCAGTTGGCGAAACAGGGAAAGACGCCGTCAATCGGCGAGTTCCGGCACTACGTCGCACTCCTCGATCGCGACGCCTGACCGGTCGACGGGATTGCCACGCGCATGACCGCGCCCACCCGTCCCGCGCCGACGTCAAGAAAGGCAGCTGTGCCGAGCGTCGCCGACAACGTCGCCGTCGAGGCCGCGCCGAACCTCGCGCAGCCGCGCCCCGCTCTGATGGATCGGCTGCACTTCGCCAGCGCGGGCGCCGCCGACGTGCAGAAGACGCTAGGCAATCGCATCGCGCAGCGCGTGGCACAGGAGAAGCAGGCCGCTGGCGAAACACCTGCCGACGGGAGCGCTCCCAAGCGCGACGCCGACGCGCGCGGCAAGGACCGCGCGCTCGAGCCGCATGCCGACGAGCCGACCGCACCACACATCGCGCCATTCGCGCCGACGACGCAGCCGGAGGTCGTCGGGGCGGGCGCCAAAGGTGCCGTTGCTCCAGCCCCGGCCGCGCCAGCGGCGATGGGTGTGCCGATCGTTCAGCCGCCGGCACCAGGACCCGCGCGCACGGTGAACGATCTGCAATCCCAGGTCACGCGCGCGGCGAGTGCTGTCCCCAAACCCACTGGTGGCTACACGGCGGCGCAACAAGCAATTCGCGCGCAAGGGTTTCGTCTCGCGTCGGCGCATGGCGCGCCGAGCGCCGTGAGGAAAGGCGGTGGCGGTGGCGGACGCGCGCACGAGGAACATCCCGATCGTCCGCACGAGCCAGACCCCGTTCCAAAGCAGACCAAAGCGCTCAACGACGCGGCGAAGAAGAAGCTCGAGGAGATCAAAAAGTTTCCGCCGTTCGTCGAAACGCCGCAGCATCATTTGCCGAAGTTGGGTACGCGCCCTCTTTCCGACGCCGACGTGCAGCGGCTCACGGCCGCCACAACGGACGAGCGGAAGAAGCTGCTCGCCGAGGACGACAAGCGACGTCTGGAGGATCGGAAGGCGGCTCGCGAGAAGGAAGCTGTCAACGAGAAGGACCCGAAGAAAAAAGCGGAAATGCTAGCGGCGAAGCCGGGTGAAGGCGAGCCAAAGACTTTCGCCGAAATGAAGGAATTGCTCGAGGCGAAACCCAAACCGGAGGACGACAAGGAAAAGGCAAAGAAAAAAGCGAAAGACAAAGACGTCGACGATAGCGTCCCGAAGTACGAGGAGCCCGAGCCACCCGGGCCGATCGTCTTCGGCGAAGCGAAGAAGGACCAGATGGGGAAGGTGCTCGCCGGACTCCTCGCCGAGCCGGAGACGACGGCGGATCAGATCCTCCACCTGATTCGCCCGCACGTCCAGTCGAAGGTGGTGCTCGGTCAGACACTCGAAGAAGTGTTCCCCGACATCGGCGCGGCACAGAAGCCGAAGATCGTGACGGCGTTGACCGAGCAGGTGAAGAACCTTCAGCAAGGCGCGGGCATTGCCGACGCCGAGTTGCAAAAGCTGATCGACGCGCGAAAGGCGGAGCTCGCGAAGATGCGCGCCGACGCGCGCGCCGGTCTCTCGACTGAGCAGGTTGCGGCGGCGCGCGAGACACGCGAAAAAGCGAAGGAGGAAGCCGCCGCCGCCGCCGCGAAAAAGGAAGCGGCCGACGCGAAGCACGGCGTCATCAAGAAGGCGGCACCAAAGATCAAGCTGCCGATGAACGTTGACGCACGCCGCGCACGCCTCCTCGGCTATGTCGCGAAGGACGTCGGCGACATGGTCGTGAAGCTCAAGCAGAAGGGCGAGATCCGTGACATGACTGTGGCGAAGATGGCCAATGATCAAATCGACGCCTACAAGTTCGCCGCGCAGCAGGATCAGTATCAGATCAACAGCACCGCGAAAAACCCACGATCTAAAGAGACCGGAGCAGCCCTCGAGGCCACGCGCGACTGGCTCGCAAAACGCACCAAGGCGGTGCAGGACTTCAAAGCCGCGCAGAAAGTACTCGACGATGCCGGCGTGGCGAAATTGCAAACAGAAGTCCGCGCCGCCGGTGACGCGAAGACCGAGGCGATTCGCGCGTGGGCCGACAAGACCTCGGGCAAGAAGCGCTCGGAAGAGCAGAAGGCAGCCGACCGCGCGATCGACGCGGCCGAGCGCAAGAAGGCGGAGGACGCCGCCATCGAGCAGCTCTCGAAGTCGCGCGTCGCGATGGGCGTCAGCAACGACTTCGGCATCATCGACAAGATCGCCGAGGAAGTAAAACAGGGACACGACAAGGAGACCATCGCGGCGAGCCTGCACCTCAACGCCGTGCAGCGTGCGATCCTCGACGCCTACATGAATCCTCCCGTGGCCGGCGACGATCGCGCGCTGAGTGGCGTCATGGCCGGAGTGCGCGCTCGCGTGCAGATGGAGCTCACACCCACGATCGCGCCCGAGATCGAGAAGGAAATCCTCGGCCAACACAACGAAGACGAGGTGGGTCTCGATCGCATCGGCGGCGTGCAGACACCGGGCTTCGTCGCGCAAGAGCGCGCCCAGAAGGCGCACGCCGCTCTCGACAAGATGGACACCGACGAAGACGCCGTCTACGAAGCCCTCGATAGTTTGACGAAGATCCAGGCGCAGGCCATTCGACTCGCGTACGTGCGGTTGTACGACACGACGATCGAGAAGGACCTGAAAGGCGGCGTCATATACGGCATGAGCGGCAATGAGCTCAAGCGCGCCCAAAAACTGCTCGCCGCCGACCAAGCTGCGGCCGACGCGATCGGCTATCGCGTCGCACTCAAGGGCAACGAAGGCGCATGGTATCACACCGGCCTTGGGAGCGGCGACTCCGAGGCGCTCGACAAGATCAATCACGGCAAGTCGAAGGAGGAACGGCAGGCCGCCGAGGATGCCTACAACAAGGAGAACGATCCCGAGCTGAAGTCGCAGATGGAGGCGGCGAAGACCGACGAAGAGCGCGCGTCGATCATGAAGCGGTACCGCGACTCGGGAAAATCGCAGCTGCTCAAAGACGCGCACGCGTCGCTCTCGACGGAGCGGCAGGCGGAACGCTTCACTGCCTCTGTCTCCGGCGACGACGAGACCGCCGACGCGCTCGAACTGCGCGATTTGCTTCCCACTCCCGCGGCGATTCGCGAGGTGCGGACGGCGAGCGAGTACTCGTCACAGGGCGACATGAGCGAGATGGTCGTCGCCGACCGCAAGAAGGTCGAGGCGCTCTACGACAGGATTCGCGCCGAGGCCAAAGCGCGTGGCGATCGCGAGCACTGGACTTCGGCGGAGATCGAAGCGGAAATCGCGCGTCGCACCGACAAGATCGAGAAGATCTTCAATACCAAGTTCGCTAAAGACTACGAGGGCAAGGAGGGCGAGAGCCCGCTCCGCACGGCGTTCGGCATCGGCTTCCGCCACAACGAAGACGAGCAGAAGCTCGCCAACGCGCTCGCCGACAACGACACCGAGCGGGTCGATGCGGCCAAGATCCACATCGAGCACCGCGGCATCTACGCGGACGACGACGTCGAGAATGCGGTCCTCGAGTCACAGTACAAGCGCGCCCTCGAGGAGCAGCGTCGCGACGAGATGCCGATCCGCAAGCTCGGCATGTCGCGGGAGCTCAAAGAAAAGGAGAAGGAGGTTCGCGCCAAGGCGCGCGCCGACGCCATCGCCAAGGGCGCCTCTACACAAGACGCCGACAAAGCCGCCGACTCGGCGTGGACGGGCGCGAAACAGTGGGAGGAACGCGAGCGTCTGCAACGCAAGATCGACCGCACGCTCGAGTCGGCCGCCGCCGAGCAAGCGAAGGGCAATATGAACGCCCTCCGCGACGCGTACAGGAAGGATTACGACGACGATCTCGACGCCGTCGTCAAGAGCGACACGTCGGGCTACAGCGGTCGCAAAGCGGAAGCGCTCCTCGAGCAGAACGGCCGGCTCACGCTCGCCCAAACGATGTTCTATGCCGTGCGCGGAGTCGGCACCGACGAAGCCGCGCTCGATACGCTCAAAGGACACACTAAAGCGGAGATCGACGAGGCACGGAAGGAATTCAAGAAGCTCGCCGAAGCCGACAACGAGACTGGATTCGGCACGTTCAACCGTCTCTGGGGTCGGTGGGACAACACCGACATGGACCAGGAGATCCTCGACGACGTCAGCGGTCGCACGGGATTCGACGTGTCGCAGATGCTCAAGGGCGAGCCGGAGACGATCGAGGAAAAGAAGGAGCGCCTCAAGGAAGCGGTCGACTGGGAAAAACAGGCAGGCCCGCTCGGCAACTGGCTGGCCAGCGATCAACAAGAGGCACTGCAGTACGACCTCGATCGACTCGATGCGACAATCAAAAAGCTGAACGATCCCAAGCTCACCGCCGAGCAGCGCGAGATCTACCTCGGCTTCTTCGATCAGGACGTCGCCTCGGTCAACGCGGGAATCAAAGCCCACCGCGAGATGCTCGACACGTGGACCGACCGCATCACCACAGTGGTCGGTATTGTCGTCGGGCTCGCGGTCACCATCCTCACGTTCGGCGCCGCGGGGCCGGTCATGGCCGCCGTCCTCGGCTCGGTGCTCGCCACCGCGGCCACGATGGCGCTCAAGGCGGAGATTCTTGGCGCCGCGTACGGCTGGGAAGACATCGGCACCGACATCGTCGTCGGCATCGTCGACGCCCTTACCGCCGCGCTCACCGCGGGAATGGGTGGCAAGCTGCTTGGCACGGCCGAGAAAGCTGGAGCTCCGGCGGCGTCCAAGCTCGCGTTCGGACGAATGGTCCAACGCTCGCTCGGTGCCGGCGGAAAGCTCGCCGTCCTCAACCCAGCCGAGAGCGCGCTCGCCAAGGCCATTCCCACAAGCACCATGCTCAAGGAGATGGTCGAGCGGGGCGGCATCTCGAAGTTTCTCGCGATGGGATTCGCCGAAGGCGCCGAGGTCCTCGTTCAGGCGACGCCCTCGGCGCTCGCGTCAACCCTGCTCGATGAGAACACTTATAAGGAAGGGAACATCCTCGGCAACATCGCCTCGGGCACGATGAAACAAGCCGGGATGAGCCTCGGCATGGCGATGGGGATGAAGGTCGGGATGCACGCGGCGCATCCAGTGCGCGAGTTCGGCGGCCGCATCTTCGAGGCATTCGGTAAGCCGAGCGCGCCAGAGCTGCACGACTTCAAGCTCGCGCAGAAAGAGTTTCCGGGCATCACGCACGAAGAGTTCTCCAAGATGCGCGCCGCCGCCGAGATCGAGATGCGCGAGCGCGAGCGCGCCGCGACGGAGAACTCAACCCATGCCGACGAGCCGCGAAAGGAAAGCGCGCGAGAGGCCGCGTCGGACGCGGCGAGCGGAGAGCGTTCGTCCGAGCAGAAGCCGATGCCCGACAAACCCGTGCCGGCCGCCGACGTCGGCGAATCGCGGCCGAGTGAAGCGGGCATCCCCGAACCCAAGGATCCCAACACGATCAAGGGTCCCGACTTCACCACGCCACGCGAGCTCACCGAAGCGCATGTCAAAGAGCTCGTGCCGAAGTCACTCCAGGACAAGCTCACAGTCAAGATCGATCCCGACCTGCCGCCAGGCACAGTGAAAGTCGAACGCGTCATGCGGCTCGGGATCGTCACCGACGTGAAGCTCGTCGTCGGTCCGCACGTGCGTCCGATCGACGTGATCATGCACGGCAAGACTGTCAAGCAAATGCAGCGCTATCTCGGCGTCACCGGCCGAGTCGTGAGTGCGATCGAGCGAATGCGCTCCCTCATCGTGCGGGACGGACTGCCTCCGTTCGGGACCAAGGCGTGGGAAGCGTATCACGAGTTGCAGAAGCTGCCGAAGATCATCGATCAGCGGCTCGAGATGCTCCGCACCGGCGCGCTCGATCCGCATGCTGAAGCGGAGATCCACGCGGACATCGAACACCTCTCGCGTCAGGTCGACGAGCACCGAGCGTCGCTAGCGATGATGGACAAATCGCCTGGGGAAGGGTTCATCGCGCAGAAAGGGCGGGAGCCAAACCTCGAGCCGCACAAAAGCCGTCAGATACTGCGCGAGAATCGTGGCGATCCGTCGCTCGAGCGTCACCCCGCCGAGCATTCGGCGTTGAAGGAGAAGTATCCGAAGGCGGAGTTCCTGATGGTCGACAAGCCGTGGATCGAGGAAAAGGCCGATGGCTCGAAGCGCACATACCGTGTGCTCGAGGTGCGCGATCCCAAGACGAAGGAAGTGCTGGTCCGCCGCGAGGAAATCCGGTCGCTCGACGCCAACGGGCGCGAGGTCGATCATTGGGTGCAGCGCGGCAGTGAGGCCAACGTCACCGGCGAAGTCGGCGAGACGGCCCGCAGCCTCCAATACGAAGCCGAACACCCGGAGGGTAGCCCGCGCGAGAAGCCTGTTCCGCAGGACCTCATTCAGCGCGGCGGTGGACAGGGATTCGACGGCGTCATCATCGCGTTCGACAAGCACGGAGCGACGATCGTGCTCATCGAAGTGAAGAACTATCCCGACCGCTACGTCCCACTCAGCGACATCACCGCAATCAAGGAAAACCTCAACAACAACCTCAGGCATCTCGAGGGACTACTCAAGAACGCCGAGGCTCGCGAGAAGATGGGCCTGACCAAGGAAGAGGCCAGACAAGCGCTCGAGGCGATCAAGAAGAACAAGCTGGAGTTCGAGATGCACGTCGGCGATACCACCAAGCTCGGTGAGCTCGGCGACAGTCGTGCGTCGGTGCTCGAAGATCTTCGAAAGAAGATCGCCAAGGAACGCGGCATGAAAGCCGGCGAGGTCAAGGTGAGTAAGAAGAGCATCAGCCCGGAGTTCATGCGCGCGGCCGAGGCGCTCGTCTCGGCGAGGGAACGCGTCGAGCGGCTGAAGGGGAGTGGCCCCGCCCTAATGGAGGAGCTGCATCAACTCTCGAAGGGCGCAGGGACGGCGGTGACGGAGCAAGGCGTGCGTCGTGCCGAGGCGGCGCTGACGGCGCAGCAGAAGATCCCCGGTCTCGCCGATCGGCCGCTGCAAGCCACCAAAACTCCGAACACCTTCATCGACGCGAAAAAGAATCCATTCACGGTATTCGCGCCCGAGCGTGGGGCCAACGCCGGCAAGCTCGCGAAGGAGGTCGTGCAAGGAATGCGCTCGGCGAACGCCGCCGGCGGCAAGACGCCGCGAATGATCATCGACATCACCGAGCTCAGTCTCGACGCTCAGCGTGCGCTGCGCCGCGACCTCCAGACGCTGGCGAACAAGGCACCCAAGCTCAATCTTCAGAACGTCGTCATCGTCGACAACTCGCGCGGGACCACCGCGCGCTTCACCAGTCTGCCGAAATAGTGCTCATGTCATCCCGCCCCGCGGGTCCCGTCACGTGGCCCGACGTGATCGCCAAGCTCGCCCCGTTGCACGAAGACGGGCTCGATTTCTTCGACGACCTGCCGGAGAACATCCAGAGCGCCAGGCCGCCGCGTTGGGCCGGCGATGAGCTCAGCGGCTTCGACGCGTCCGTCGCGGCACTCGCTGTCCTGCGCGGGCCGGCATCGGTGATACCGCAGCTTCGGCGTATCGAGCCGCTCATCCCGCACATTGTCGAACAACTCGGCGACACGCTCGACGCGGACCGCGTGCTTGGCGCGCTCACCACGCTACGCTATCTCAATATCGTGCGCTGTTGCGGCGCGCCGGTCGCCACCGAGGGGCGTGACGCCGAGTCGCGCTGGATCCCGCAGCTCACCGAGGCGCGCAGCGCGCTCGGCGAATATGAGCGGCACTCGCTCGCTCTCGCCGCCTGCGCGGCATCGCTCACGCCTGTCGTCGGCCTGGTCGCCAACACACGTGTGCCGCAGACGTTCGTGCCAGGCAAATCGTTCGGATTCGACGTGCCTGGCTTCATCGGGTATCTCGCCGCGGCAATCGACCACGGCGCATCGTATCAGGACGTCGACCTCGCGTGGTTGGATTTCGTCCACCGATTTCCGTACAAGCTCGACACCAACGTGCTCGACTGGCCCACGCTGCTCTACGCCGCCCGCGCCGTCTACGCCACTATCGGCGGCTTGCCCGAGGGAGAGGTCGCCGACGAGCTGCATCGCTTGGTGACCGGCGCGTGATCGACCACGCGTCCGACACTCACGACGAGCAGGGTCTCGACGCGCTTGGCGCGCTCATGGCCGAACGATTCCTCGAGCAACTGCGCGCGAGTCGCGCACGCGATCCCGGCGAGTCGCACCTGTTCCCCAAGATCAGCAACGCCGCGCTCCGCCGGCAGATTGTGCGCTGGTTTGGACGCGACTATCGCGAGACCACCGCTGGCATGCTCGAGGTACTCCGCACCGCGCTCCGCGACCGCGACTGGGAGGTCCGCGTGAGCGCAATGCTCGTCGCCGCTCGGCTGCGCGCCGCGCCGCTTCGCTCGCTCGTCAAGGAAGTGCTCCTCCCCGCGGCCCACCAGTTTGGCTTGAGCGAGAACGATGTGCGATTACTCATCACGCTTCGCGCGATCGCTACCGAGGCGCTCAACAGCAGTGCCACGGCTGACCGTGTCAGCGTCGTGACCGAAACGCTCCGCGTCCCGCGCGAAATAGCGCGTTACGCACTCGACCCAGAAGATCTGCCGCGCAGCGCCATCGCACTGTTCGTCCACGCGCTCGTCACGCCCAACGAGCTCGAGGACCCGTTGCCCGACGCGCTGCCTCGCGGCATCGCACGCCGAGAACGGCGGCTCTACCTTGGCGACGCGATCGAGATGGTTTGGGTCTCGCCAACGACGCATCTTCTTGGCGGCGACGCGGACCATGCGCCCCGCTCGTGCAGCCCCGGGAAGGGGTTTTTCGCCGCGCGTCGTCCGGTCGCTGCCGCCACGTTCACTCGACTCGGACTCACCGTGCCACGCTTCGACCCGAATCTCTCTTCATCGATCGCGGAGCGCATCGCTCGGACCCCGGATCCGCCTGTGCCGATGATGTACGCCGATGCAATCGACGCGTGCGACGCGCTCGCGCGTTGTACTGGCGCTGCCGTTGAGCTCCCGACCGCGGACGAGCTGGAATGCGCGGCGCGCGGCACCGACGGTCGGCGTTACTCGTGGGGCAACGGCATCGAACAACTCACCGGCAATGAGCGAACGCCGCACGGCCTCGAGCGCTTCGCCGTCCCGGCGCCGCAATGGACTTCGACGCTCGACGATGTCGGCACGCCACTCGTGCTCGGCGGGCCGAGCGCGCTACCCTGCGCGACGCGGATTGCCTGGCCTGAAGGAGCCGCCGTGCGTCCCATCGTGCGCGCCGAATAAAATCCCTCGTTTGGCCCACCGCCAATGCGTTCATGACCGAACCCGAAGACCTCGACGCCGAGCGACGGCATACCCTCACGGGCGACATCCGAACGCACACCGACTTTCACTCGAAGTACCTCGATAACGACCGCACCATAATTGTCTACCTGCCGCCGAAGTATGAGCCGCTGGCTGTCGATCGTTACCCAGTGCTGTATCTGCACGATGGGCAGAATGTCTTCGATCAGGCGACGTCATTTGGCGACGAATGGCGCGTCGACGAGACCGCGCAGGAGCTGATCACCGCCGGCCGGATCCAGCCGATCATCGTCGTGGGTGTGTATCACACCGGCGATAATCGCGTCGACGAGTACACGCCGACGCCGGCGCCCGGCGGGGAAACGGGAGGCCACGCCGACGATTACGGGCGCATGCTCGTCGAGGAGCTCAAGCCATTTATCGACGCGAGCTACAAGACCCTGACGGGTGCCGCTGACACCGCGATGGGCGGATCGTCGCTCGGCGGCTTGCTCACGATGCACCTTGGCCTGCGCTATCCCAACGCGTTCGGCAAGCTCGCCGTGTTGTCGCCGTCGGTATGGTGGGACGATCGCGTCATTCTTCGAGAAGTCGAGGCCAGCTCGGCGAAGCGAGCCCAACGCATCTGGCTCGACGCGGGGACTCGCGAGGGCGAGCGCGTAATCGCCGATTCACGCCGGCTTCGCGACGCGCTCGTCGCGAAAGGTTGGAGACTTCGCGAAGACCTGGTCTATTTCGAGGCGCCCGACGGTGAGCACAACGAGCGAAGCTGGGCGGCGCGCGTCGGGCCAGTACTCGAGTTTCTATTTCCTCCAACATGAACCGCGAATTCCACCGCTGGTACAGTCCGTCGCTCGAACGCGACATGGACCTGCTCGTGTTCGGCCACGGCGGAGCGCGGGCCGTCGTGTTTCCGACGTCGATGGGACGCTTCTTCGAGTGGGAAGATCGCGACATGATCGCCGCGCTCGCCGAGCCGATCGAGCGCGGGTGGCTGCAGCTTTATTGTGTCGACAGCGTGGACGAAGACAGCTGGTACGCCAAGTGGAAACGTAAGTCCGATCGCGCGTATAGGCACGCGCAGTACGACGCCTATCTGCGCGACGAGGTGTTGCCGCTGACCGCGCAGCGAAACGGGCACCCGTTTCTGTCGACGATGGGCGCGAGTCTCGGCGCATACCACGCGGTGACGTTCGCGCTTCGCTATCCGCATCTGGTGAGTCGCGCCATTGGCCTCAGTGGCATGTATGACATTCGGCGCCAGACCGATGGTTATTCCGACGCCACCGTCTACCATTACAATCCGGCCGATTTCATCCTCGGAGAGCACGATCCCGGTCGGTTGGCGCAGCTCGTGCGCGTCGAGCTCGTGCTGGCCATCGGACGTGACGATCCACTGCGAGTTGAGAACGAGGAGTTCTCGCGCCGCCTGTGGTCGAAGGGATTGTGGCACGCGTTGCGGATCTGGGACGGCTGGGCGCACGATTGGCCGTACTGGCGTGATATGATTCGGTTGTACGCGTTTGGCGCGGACTAAGAACCGGCCTCAAATCGCCATGTCATCCTGAGCGCAGCGAAGGATCTGCTGTTGGCAACGTCGTGATCGTACAGCAGATCCTTCGTCGCTGCGCTCCTCAGGATGACAAGATGACATTGGTTTTCGTGTTCCAAATGATGTTCCGACTCGATAGGACAAACAAAAGGCATGCAAAAGATCGGGCTGATCGTCGGGCGCGAGTGGTCGTTTCCGCCGGCGTTCATCGAAGAGGTCGCGAAGCGCGACCAAGGCGTCGTCGCCGAGTTCGTCACGCTCGGCGGCACGGCGATGGACGCGCCGCTCGACTACGCGGTGATCATCGATCGAATCTCGCACGAGGTGCCGTACTACCGCACGTTCCTCAAACACGCCGTGCTGCAGGGAACGACGGTGGTCAACAATCCCTTCATGTGGTCGGCCGACGACAAGCTGTTCGGCGCCTCGCTCGCCACGCAGCTCGGCGTCGCTAGCCCACGGACAGTTGCCCTCCCCAATCGGGAGTACGTGCCGGGAATCGTCCATTCGGAAAGCCTGAGGAATCTGCAGTACCCGCTGGACTGGCAAGCGATCATCGACTACGTCGGACTGCCGTGCATCCTCAAGGACGCCCACGGTGGTGGTTGGAAGGACGTCTACGTCTGCCGCACACTCGACGACGTGATCGAGAACTACAACACGTCGGGCCAGCTGACGATGATCCTTCAGGAGTTCATCGAGTGGGAGCAATTCGTTCGCTGTCTGGCGATTGGCCAGCGCGACGTGTTGCCGATGAAGTACGACCCGCGCGAGCGCAAGTATCTCGTCGAGCACGATCACCTGTCGCCCGAGCTGGGCGATCGCATCGTCCGCGATTCGAGAACGCTCATGCGCGCGCTCGGGTACGACATGTGCTCGCTCGAATTCGCCGTCCGCGACGGTGTCCCTTACGCCATCGATTTCATGAACCCCGCGCCGGACATGGATATCAACTCGCTCACGCCGCACTATTTCGAGTGGGCCGTGGGTCGGATGGCCGACATGGCCGTGAAGCTCGCGAAAGCCAAGCGAAAGAATCCCGACGTGAAGGCCGGCAAGTTCCTGCTCGGCCGTCGTGAACGCGGCGCGTAGCGATGTTGCGCGACGGCATCGACGAGTACCACGCGCTGCTCACCGACGACCTCGCGGCGGAATCGCAGGGGCAACTCGACGCCCAGCTCCGGGACCGCGGTCTGTTCTTTGGCGACCGTCCGCTGTGCTCAGTGCTTCGTCCGCGCTTCCTCTCGCCGTCGCAGTACCGGTTCCTTCAGCAGCGTGCCGCTGTCGTGCTGCGTGCATTTCGCAAAGCGCATCGCGCCGCGCTCGCCGACGACGCCATACTCGCGCAGTTTCGGCTCGCCGACTGGGAGCGGACGCTCGCCCATGTCGACGCCGGGTTTCGCGATGCCAGTCCCGTGTCGCGACTCGACGCGTTCTTCGTCGCCGAAGCGGGCGGACTGCGCTTCACCGAGTACAACGCCGAGACGCCGGCGGGTGGCGCGTACAATGACGTCCTGACCGAGGTGTTCTTCGGGTTGCCGATCATGCGCGAGTTCATGCGGACGTGGGACCTCCGTCCGCTGCCCGCGCGGCACGACGTCCTCCACGCGCTGCTCGACGCGTACGCGCAATGGTCGGGCACGCGCGACGTGCCGCGCATCGCGATTGTCGACTGGTCGGACGTGCCGACCCGCAGCGAGTTTCTGCTCTTCCAGGACTATTTTGCGCGCCAGGGGCTCGATTGCATCATCGTCGATCCGCGCGAAGTCACCTACGACGGTAAGCGCCTCCGCAGCGAGCACGGCGACATCGACCTGGTGTACAAGCGAGTGCTGCTCACCGAGCTGGTCGAGCGTGAAGGGCTCGACCATCCGGTCCTTCGCGCCGTGAGGGATCGTGCCGTGTGTATGGTCAACCCGCCGAGCTGCAAGATTCTCCACAAGAAGGCGAGTCTCGCCGTGTTGCACGACGAGCGGAACGCGGCGTTGTTCGACGCCGACGAGTCGCAAGCCATCGCCGCGTCGATTCCGTGGACGCGCGTCGTTGAGGAGCGTCGCACCATGCACGAGGGCCAGGAGGTCGATTTGGTGCCGTTCATCGACGACTATCGCGAGCAGCTCGTGCTCAAGCCGAACGACGAATACGGCGGGAAGGGAATCGTCCTCGGCTGGGAAGCAGACAGCGATACATGGCGGACGACGATCAAGAGTGCGCTCGCTGAGCCCTACATCGTGCAGCAGCGCATCGCGCTCCCGACCGAGCCCTATCCGAGCGTGGTCGACGGACGCGTCGTGTTCCCAGAACGCATGGTCGACACGGCGCCGTACGTTGCGTACGGCGACCACGTCGACGGATGTCTCACGCGGCTGGCGACCGCCGCGCTGCTCAACGTCACTGCCGGCGGCGGGAGTCAAACGCCAACGTTCATCGCCGAACGGAGGCCAGTATCATGAACGCGCCTTCGCTGACACTGGGCATCGAGGAAGAATATCAGATCATCGATCCGGCGACGCGTGAGCTCACGTCGTACATCACCGAGATCCTCGCCGGCGATCACATGATCTTGGACGAGGTGAAGCCGGAGCTTCATCAATCGATGGTCGAGATCGGGAGCAAGGTCTGCCGGACGCCCTCCGAGCTGCGCGCCGAGCTCGTTCGGCTCCGCGGCCTCGTGATGGACCTCGCGGCGCGGAGCAACCTGGTCATCGCCGCGGCGGGCACGCATCCTTTTTCGTCGTGGATGACGCAGGAGATTACGCCCCTGGAACGCTACGCGGGTGTGAAGGAAGACCTGCAAGATCTCGCGCAGCAGCTGCTCATCTTCGGCACGCATATTCATGTCGGGATCGAGGATAAGGATTTCCTCATCGACGCCATGAATGTCGCGCGATACTTGTTGCCGCACGTCCTCTGTCTGTCGACCAGCTCGCCCTTCTGGCAGGCGCGGCGCACGGGACTCAAGTCGTATCGAAGCATCGTCTTCCGCAACTTCCCGCGCACCGGCGTGCCGCCGATCATGCGCTCGCATGGTGACTACGACGAATTGCTCGACTCGCTCGTGAAGACGCGCTGCGTGCCCGACGGGTCCAAGATCTGGTGGGATGTCCGCCCGCACCACGCCTATCCCACGCTCGAGTTCCGCGTCTGCGACGTGTGCACTCGCGTCGAAGAGGCGGTGTGCATCGCGGCGATCCTGCAAGCGATCATCGCCAAGATCTGGAAGCTGCGGCGCGACAATCTTACCTTCCGTGTCTATCCGACGGCGATGATCGAAGAGAACAAATGGCGCGCCGTGCGCTTTGGCCTCGATGGGAAGTTGATCGATTTCGGGAAGGAGCAAGAGCTTCCAGCCCGCGAGCTGATCTCCGAAATGTTGCAATGGTTCGTCGACGACGTCGTAGATGAGTTGGGGAGTCGTCGTGAAGTGGAGTACGCGTTCGAGATCATGCGCAACGGAACGAGCGCCGACCGGCAGCTCGCCGTGTTCGATCGAACGCACGACCTGAAGGCCGTCGTCGACCGCGTGATCGCGGAAACGGCCGAAGGCGTGCGGCCCGAAATTACGAAGCGATTCATGGAGCGGTCATAGATGGCAACTGTCGTTCAGAAGCGTCCCATTGTCGGCATCCCGACGCAAACGCTGCAGAGCCTCGGCGGAATCTCAGCCGATATTCCTCCGTCGTGGGTGATGAGCCAGCGCTACGTGCTCGCCCTCACCAATGCCGGCGCTATCCCATGGCTCATTCCACTCGTCGATGACGAGACGTTGCGCGGCGCCTATGACGCCATGGATGCCGTATTCCTCCCGGGCGGCGCCGACATCGACCCAGCGTCGTACGGGTCGGAGCCGCACCCACTATGCGACAAGACGGACCGCGAGCGCGACCGTGTCGAGCTCGCGTTGGCGCGATGGGCAATGGACGAGGGCAAACCGGTGCTCGGCGTGTGTCGAGGCATGCAGCTCATCAACCTGGCCGCCGGCGGAACGCTGTTTCAGGATATCGCGGACCAGATGCCGGGATCGATCAAGCACGATTACTTCCCGTTCGCCGGACAGAATTTCACGCGCGACTATCTGGCGCATGAGGTGAGCGTCGTGGCGGGGACGCGCTTGGCGAGCGTGTTCGGTGCTGGACCGGTGCGCGTGAACAGCATGCACCATCAAGGCGTCCGCGACATCGGCGCCGGCCTGGTCGTCTCCGCGACGTCGCCTGACGGGCTCGCTGAAGGACTCGAGAGCGGGAACGGTCGCTATGTCCTGGGCGTGCAGTGGCATCCCGAAGCGCTCACGGATCGTCAATCGGCGGCGCGGCGACTGTTCGACGAATTCGTGCAGGTGGCGTCGGAGTCGCTCGAAAGCGCGTAAGAAGGGCAACAGCGAACCATTCGTCGTCGGGCACTATCCTTTGGATGTGTTCTTGCATCTATTATAAGAGCATACTCGCGGCGGCTTAGCGCCGGCGCCCTCCGAGCGAAAGCGAGAATCCCACTCTCTCGCCATGCAGCCCTGCCGCCGGAGGCACAGTGCCTGATCCCATTGCAGTTGTCCGCTCCGATTTCCGCCGCCTCATCGTCGAACGCCGCGAAGAGGTCCTCAAGGCGTGGGTAAAGGAGCAACTCAAGGAGGGACGCGCCGAGAGCCTTCCCGCCGCCGAGCTTCGCGCTCAGTGCGACGAGTTTCTGACCCTCATTGCGGACCCAGCTGATTCCGACTCGATCCTCGACGCCGACGCCGAGGCGTGGGCACCGGCGCGCGCGTTCTTGGCCGATCTTTCGCGCACTCGAGCGCGGCAGGGCTTCTCTCCCTCGGAAACAGCGAGCTTCGTCTTCGCGTTGAAGCGTCCGCTGTTCGCCATGCTGCGCGCCGAGTTTGCTGACGACGCCGCCCAACTCGGCGACGAGATCTGGCACGCCACGGAGTTGCTCGACCAGCTCGGCCTGCTGACGATGGAAGAATACCAACGCGGACGCGAGGAAGTGATCCATCGACAGCAGCAGGAAATGCTCGAGCTGTCGACGCCCGTCGTTACGCTGTGGGACGGCGTCCTCGCGCTTCCGATGATCGGAACGCTCGACAGCGCCAGAACGCAAATCGTGATGGAGACGCTGCTGCAGCGCATCGTCGAGACGGGTGCCGCCATCGCGATCATCGACATTACCGGCGTGCCGACGGTAGACACGATGACCGCGCAACATCTACTCAAGACGGTCACCGCGACGCGCTTGATGGGCGCCGAGTGCATCATCAGCGGCATCAGGCCGCAGATTGCTCAAACAATCGTTCACTTGGGCGTGGACCTCGGCGGTGTAACGACCAAGGCAACGCTCGCCGACGCCTTCCGTGTCGCGCTCTCGCGCACGGGCCGCATGGTTAGCAGCGCGACGACGAACGGCGACTAGTATGGGCGTCGAGCGGATTCCGATTCTTCGGATGGGCACGTGCCTGCTCGTGACGATTCAGGTGGACATGTACGACCAGTTGGCGATCACGTTGCAGAACGATTTGTCCCGGGCGATCGCGGCGCAGGAAACGAATTGCGTTCTTCTCGACATCTCCGCGCTCGAGATCGTCGACTCGTTCATTGGCCGGATGATGGCGAATACTGCGGCCATCGGTCGTCTGCTCGGCGCCGAGACCGTGGTCGTCGGGATGCAGCCGGCGGTGGCGATCACGTTGGTCGAGCTCGGGTTGTCGCTGCGCGGCATTCACACCGCGCTCGATGTGGAGCGGGGCATGGCGCTGGTCGAGCGAGCGGCCGCGGCGCGCGTGTGAACGCGACGGTGCTCGTCGCCAAGCAGACGTATTTTCCGCTCGGCTCCGACCTCGATGTGCTCGCGGCCCGTCGCGGCGTTCGAGATTGGGCGCGCGATATCGGTCTGACGACGCTCGACTCGACAAAAGTCGTTACGGCGACGAGCGAGTTGGCGCGAAACACCGTGGTGCATGGAGGCGGCGGGGTGATGTGTCTCGAGGTGGTGCGACAAGCCGACCGGCAGGGACTCCGCGTGACGTTTCAGGATCACGGTCCTGGGATTCCGGAAATCGACCTGGCGATGAAAGACGGCTACACGACCGCCGGCGGTATGGGAATCGGCCTGCCGGGCGCGAGACGGCTCGTGAACGATTTCCAAATGTCATCGACGCCGGGCGAAGGCACCTGCGTCACCATCGTCCGATGGAAACTGTGATCGATCGGGTCGCGACGGAGTCCTGCGCCTCGATCCGCGTCGACATCGACGAGCAGAGTCAGATCGGCGCCGCGCGGCGCTGTGCCGTGGCGCTCGGCCGCGCGCACAACCTCGGCTTGGACGCGGTTGGACGGCTAGCGATCATTGTCACCGAGGCGGCAACCAACATTCTCACGCACGCCGGGCGCGGCTTCATCGTCCTTCGAGGTCTCGTCTCTGGGAGCATCGTGGGCGTCGAGCTACTCGCCCTCGACAAGGGGCCTGGTATTCCCGACGTCGATCGGGCAATGCGCGACGGCTACTCGACCACAGGCACCGCGGGGCAGGGGCTTGGAGGCATGAGCCGTCTGGCGGATCTATTCGCTGTTCACTCGCAACGTGGAATGGGCACGGCGCTCCTCGCCCGCATCGGCGAGCGGGGGCGGCGCCCGAGCGCTGGTCGACCGATCGCCACGACCGATGACGATCTGGGCGTCGTGTGCCTGGCTCTGCGCGGAGAAACGGAATGCGGCGACGCGTGGCGGATCGTGGTCGAGCGACAGCGCATCTCGGTGCTTGTGGTCGACGGCCTTGGTCACGGCCCCGACGCAGCCGCCGCGGCGACCGCGGCGACGACCACATTTTTACAGTTTGCGAATGGGCCGACCGAAGCGGCAATCGTGGCGCTCGACGCGGCGATGCACGAAACGCGTGGCGCGGCATTGTCGGTCGTAGTGATCGAGGCGGCGCTCCGCCGTGCGCAATTCAGCGGAACAGGCAACGTCGACGGTCGGGTGCTCTCACGTGGCGCAACAGAGCATCTGGTTCCGCAAAACGGGATCGTCGGCCATGGCATGCCGACGCCGCGATCAATCAACGTTGCGTGGCCCGCCGGCGCTCGTCTCGTGATGCATTCCGACGGCATCCTGCCGCGTTGGCGCGCCGAGGCCTACGAAGCGGAGACCGCCGTTCATCCCGCGCTCTTGGCCGGCTTGATCTATCGGGATTTCGCGCGTGACCGCGACGATGCCACGGTACTCGTGCTCCGAGACAAGTCAGTCGAGGAGCGTCGATAGATGCGCACGACCGTTCCGTTGCTGACCGTCGCGATACGCCGCGAGAACGACATCCTTCTCGCACGTCAACGGGCTCGCCAGATCAGTCAGTTCCTCGGCTTTTCCGGCGGAGACGTGGCTCGCATCACGACGGCGCTCTCCGAGGTCGCGCGCAACGCGTTCGAGTATGCTGGCGGCGGTTCTGCGACGTTCGCGATCGAAGGCCGCGCGCTCGACCGCCAGGACCTCGTCATCCAAGTTGTCGACGACGGGCCTGGAATCGCGGACACACGCGCCGTGCTGTCGTCCGATTTCCAATCGCGCACCGGATTGGGAATCGGGATCAAGGGCTCGCGCGCGCTGATGGATCGCTTCGAGATCACCTCGGTCCCCGGTCACGGAACGACGGTCGTGATGGCCAAGCGGCTACCGTGGTCGGTATCGAAGTTCGATGCCGCCGAGATGGCGCGTCTCGCGGCGGAGCTGGCGAGGGCGGGGGACGCGACGCCGCTCGGCGAGCTCCAGGCGCAAAATCAAACGCTCTTGAATACGCTACAAGAGCTGACGCAACGACAGTCGGAAATCGAACGGCTGGGCGTGATCGCCGGCGACGCACGCGACAGGGCGGAGGCAGCGCAACTCGTCGCCGAGCGATCGATCGTGGTTCGCGAGCGATTCATGGCCCTCACGACGCACGAGCTGAGAAATCCGCTCCAAGCGATCATGGGATACGTGGAGCTTCTCGACATCGAACTTTCGAGCTCGATCACCGCGAAACAGAAAGACTATTTTGCTCGCGTCGAACGCGCGTGCAAACACCTTGCGGGCATCACGAACGATTTTCTCGACATGGCGCAAGGCGACGCGGGCCGTCTCAAGGTGGCGCGTCATGCAGGCGCCGCGCGACACGTGATCAGCGAAGCCTCCGCGCTGGTCGCCCCGCAAGCCGCGGCACGTGACGTCGCGGTCCGTCTCTCCGAGACGACCGATCACGTGATGTATCTCGGCGACGTCGACCGCGTGCGCCAAGTGTTGGTCAATCTCCTCGGCAATGCCGTGAGCTTCACGCCGCCTGGCGGAATCGTAAATGTCGTCGCGACGGCCGAGACGGAGGCGCCACGAGGCACTGCGTTGGCCGATAGTGCCTGGTGTGCAATCCGCGTAGAGGACACGGGACCCGGTATTCCGATTGACAAGTTGGGTCACGTGTTCGAGCCGTTCGTGCAGCTTTTGTCCGAAGGTCAGGCGACGCGAAAGGGCAGTGGCCTCGGACTGACCGTAAGCCGGCAACTCGCGCTCCTCATGGGCGGAGACTTGACCGCCGCGAGCTCGGGTGCCGGCGCGGTGTTCACGTTGTGGCTTGCGGACGGTCGCGCGCCGGCCGGCGTATCAGACGGCCTCGGATCTTCCGAGCGAGCTCTCTAATTCGTCTTGGCGCAAGTCATTCCGTTCGCGGGCGCCCAGCACGACGACGACCGTGTGCCGCAATCCGTCGTCGACGAGGTCGACGAGGCCCTCCGGCGCAACGAGCCCGTCGACGGTGACCCAGGCAACGCCGCGCGAAACACCATCCGGATTCCGAACGTCGATCGCGTACGTGCTTGTCCCGAATCGATAATCGAGGGCGAAGCCGGGCCAGCCAGCGGGAATGCACGGGTCGAGGCGAAGGGACGCCCCTCGTTTCTCGAATCCAAGCACAACCTCCAAGGACACGCGGTAGCTCCAACTCGCCGATCCAGTGTACCATGTCCAGCCGCCGCGACCCTCGTGCGCGGAGGCGGCATATACGTCCGCCGGGACGACGTACGGCTCGACCTTGTACCGCTCCGTGTCTTCGCGCGTTCGAGTGTGCGAGAGGGGATTGAGCATACTCATAATCGCGCTGGCTCGGTCACCGTCTCCGAGTTTCGCCATCGCCGATGCAGTCCAGAGGGCGGCGTGAGTGTACTGTGCTCCATTCTCCCGCACGCCGGGCAGATAGCCTTTGATGTAGCCCGGGTCGCGCTCCGATTTGTCGAACGGCGGTGTCAGCAACAACACGAGACGCGCATCGTCGAGAATCAGGCGCTCGTTGACGGAGTGCATTGCCTCGAGCGAGCGCGCCGGATTGGCCGCGCCGGATAGGACGGCCCAACTCTGCGCGATCGCGTCGATCTGGCACTCGTCATCCGTGGCGGTTCCGAGCGGCGAGCCATCGTCGAAATATGCGCGGCGATACCAGGCGCCATCCCACGCGGAGACCTCAACCGCGGCCGCGTATGCATCCGCGCGGGCTCGGAACCGGGCCGCGGTTCCGGAGTCGCCGCGAATGTCGGCGTGCACCGCGAATCGGCGAAGCGTCGCGGCGAGAAACCAGGCGAGCCAAACGCTCTCGCCCTTGCCGTGCACTCCCACGCGATTCATTCCGTCGTTCCAATCACCCGCTCCCATGAGCGGCAAGCCGTGCACGCCGGTCGTGCACGCGAGATCGAGCGCGCGAACGCAGTGCTCGTAAAGAGTGCCGGTGTCGCCGCTGTCGGTCGGCACGTCGTATGCTTCCGCCTCGTCGGGGGCGAGCGGGCGCATGCTGAGGTAGGGCGCTGCCTCGTCCCAGACGCCCGCGTCGCCCGTGACGCGGACATAGTGATCGGCGACGAACGGCAGCCACGCGAGGTCGTCGGAGAAACGCGTGCGAACGCCGCGACCGGACGGCTCGTGCCACCAATGCTGGACGTCTCCCTCGACGAACTGTCGGCCCGCGGCGCGAAGGAGATGTGCGCGCGTGATCTGCGGTTCAGCGTACACAAAGGCCATGGAGTCCTGCAGTTGATCCCGAAATCCGTATGCACCGCCCGACTGATAGAGCGCCGATCGGGCCCACATTCGGCACGAAAGCGCCTGATACAGCGACCAGCGGTTGAACAGGGCATCGAACTCGGCGTCGGGCGTGTGCACGCTGATCACTGAGAGTCGCTCGTTCCAGCCGGCGGTTGCATCGTCGATCGATGCCGCAGCGGCCAAAGGCGCGCCGTGACGGGCGATCAGTATGCGGGCTTCGCCGTCGCTCACCGCGGCGCCGAGCAGGACGACGATCGTTCGCGTCTCGCCCGGCGCCAGGGTGATCGCGCATCGAAGCGCGGCGCACGGATCGTATCCGGCGCCGACCGCGCCCGAGAGCTCGTCATCGCGAAGCCCGGCGGGCGTGGTGAGGTCGCCATTCCGCCCGATGAAGTGGTCGCGGCGCGCGGTATAACTGGTCGTCGGCTCGCTGAGCCATGAGAATGCGACACGGGTCGTGAAGTCGGGTGCATAGAGGTTCCGGGCGAACAGGGCGCCCGACTCGGGATCATAGCGTGTGTGCAGCTGATGTCGCGTGTGCTCGCGCTCAGCGCCGAGTGCCCATTCGACGTAACTCGTCACCACGAGTCGCCGCGGTACCGCGCCGCGATTCGTGATCTTTAATGAGCTGATCTTTACGGCATCGGAGCGCGGTACGGCGAGAGAGAGTTCAGTCGCGATCTCTCCGTGCTCGTGCGAAAAGCGCGTGACCCCCGGTGCATGCGTCACTTCATACTCACGCGAACGATCGGGATCGCCGATCGCCGCCGCCGGGCCGGGCGTGGGGGTCCACACGTCGCCGCTGTCGCTGTCGCGCAAATACAGCACTTCTCCGCAAGGGTCCGCCACCGGGTCGTTGAACCACGGCGTCAGGCGGAAGAAGTGGCTGTTTTCGGCCCAGGCGAATCCGCCGCCGCGTTCGGTGACGCAGAAACCCATTGCCGGGTTCGCGATGACGTTCGCCCATGGCGCCGGCGGCACGTGCGCGCCAGCGACACGAATCACAAAATCATTCTCGGACGTGAGTGCGCCGTATCTGTTCGGAAACGTCGCTGATGGGCGAGAAGTCAAACCGTCCGCCGGCGCCGCGGTCAGGACGTCATCCGTCGCGATTTTGATAGGCTTCGACTTGAACCGTGCGGCGTGGGTGAGAATGTTCGCCGCGACGATCTCGCCGAGTCCAACGCCATCGCATAGCACGTTGATGCGCGCAATCGAGCGGAGTAAGGCCGTGTCGTCGGCGGAGAGAACGTCGGCGCGCCGAATGAAGACGCCGCCCGGTCGCTCGAGCACGCCGCCTTCGCTCGACGCCATCGCCATTGTCACCAATTGGTCCTGCAACTCCTGCGCGTATGAATGCGGCTTCGCGTTGAGGATGACGAGGTCGGACCGAATCCCCTTGGTGCGCCAGTATTTATGCGCCACGAGCAGTTGCCTAACGCTCTCCAGGCCTGCGGGCGCGCGAACCGTCGCGAGGACGATCGGCCAGTCTCCGGAGATCCCCTGCGCCCAAAGGGCGGCCTGACCGCGCGTGACGGCCGCGCGCTCCGACTCGGGCGCACGAAGCGCCTCGTGTGGATAGATGAGGGCGCCGGCGAGCTCGTGATAGAGCGCGACGTCGGCCGGCACGATATCGAGATCGCGCAGCTCGACCTCGGCCTCCGTCCGCGCCAGGCTCAATGCCCGCTCGGACGCGGCGCTGTCGCGGTAGCGATCGGCGAGGCGCAACGCTGCATCGCGCGTGTCGGCCACCGCAGTAGTGAATGCCACGGTCGCTGATCGCCCCGGCTCGATGCGCACACGGACCCGCAGCGCGACGATCGGATCGAGCACCGCGCCGACAGTGCCCGACAGCGCCACGTTCGCATCCAGGGCGCGCGGTGAATGGACCGTCCGACCGCGTCCCAGAAAGCGCGCGCGGTCGGTCTCACACGTCACGTCGCCGACGCGTTCGGGTCCGGCCGCCACCACGTGCGCGCACCAGGGCCAGCGTTCGTCGCTCGACCGCGGGCGCCGACTCGCGAGGAGTGTCGCCCCGGGAACCCATTCGGTCGCGACGAACAACTTTTGAAAGGCGGGGTGTGCGCGGTCCGCCGGGGCCGGGCAGAGCACGACCTCGCCGTAGCTCGTCAGCTCGATATCCCGGGTGACGTGAGAGCGGTTCACCAGTGTCACGCGTCTGATCTCCGCCTGTTCGCCGGCGATGACGACAATCTCGGTTCGCGTGTCGACGGCACCGTCGCGTCGGCTAAAGGTCACGCGATCGGTGGCGAACGTCGCGCGATAGGACGACGGTGCCGCGCGTACCGGCTGATGCGCCGCCGACCAGAGTGCGCCCGATGTGAGATCTTTGATGTAGATCCAGTGGCCGGTGTCGTCCTGCGTCGCGTCGCCGCGCCAGCGGAGCACGTCGATGCCGTTCGCGCGGCTGTGACCGGAGCCTGCGTTGGTGAGCAACACGCTGTAGCCGGCGCCGCCCAGCAGGCCAACGTGCGGCTCGGCGGTGTGCGGCGTGTCGACGCTGTGCACGCTGATCTGGATGCGCGTCGGCGCCTCGATGGTCTCGCGTGGAACGTCGAACTGCGGAGGGCGCGGCACGTAGCGCCGCGGGACACGCTCGTCGAGGAGCAGCGCGGCGGCGCGGACGGCGGCATCGGCCATGAACCGCCGCTGCCAGATTCCATCGGGCTCGGCCTCCCCGATGCTGAGCGCGTTGTCCAACGCGACCAAGCTCATTCCGACGTGATGCGCCATGAACGTCCGCACGACAGCGACGCGCTCGTCGGGAGCGACGCGCGTGTAGTCGAGCGCATCATAGAATCCGTATGCACCGAACGCGCCCTGCCGTTCGAGCTCGGCGAAGTTGCGCAGGGCGGCATGCGCGTCGACAGCCGCAGCGAGCGCAGTCGCGTACGGCGCGACCACAAGATCGCTCGCCAAACCGCGCTTGAGGGCGAGGTCCGCTACGCCGAAAGCGCGATACTGATATGTATCGTGCCGGTCGCGAACGTTGTATGCCGACTCAGAGATGCCCCAAGGCACGCCGCGCGCTCTACCATAGACGATCTGCCGATGGACCGCGGAGTGACATGTTTGATCGAGCAACGAGAACGGGCGGGGCGGCATGACCAGGAGCGGCATGAGATACTCGAACATGCTTCCGCTCCACGACACGAGCGCCGTCGCGTGATCGGCGACGGTCAGCGAGCGGCCGAGACGGAACCAGTGCTCCGTCGGCGCGTCGCCCTTTGCTACGGCGACGAAGCTCGCCAATCGCGATTCCGACGCCAGCAAATCGTACGACGACTCGTCGAGCTTACCGGAGCGCGCGTCGTAGCCGATTGCGAAAAGCCGGCGCTGCGACTGGTAGACGAGTCGAAAATCCATCTCCATCGCGAAGGTGCGGGCGCGAATGGCGAGGCGTTCCAACCGCTCGACGAGCGCGGCCGCTCCCGGATAGGTGCGTGCCGCCGCGCGAAGCGGCATCTGCGCTTCGTCCTCGGCATCCAATCCCAATTGCGACAGCTCCGCCGCCGCGGCTTCCAATCGCTGGCGCGCCCATAGGGTGGACGCGGCGACGTCGGGGGAATTCGCGGCGAGAACCGCGCGCCGGCGAATCTCGAGTGTCGCCGACTGATACGCGACCAGACGTTCGCCCGTCCACTGTGCTCGGCCGTGCCCCCCACCAACTGAGTCGCGTCCCGTGTGTTGAATGCCCTCGGCGTCCAGGACTGCCCACAGCCGCGCGTCGTCGACCGGCGCGTCGGCGAGTGCCAGGCATCCCTGCGCAAGCGCAACGAGGTGTCCCGCGAGATTTCCCGAATCCACCGTCGAGACATAGGGCGGATCGAGCACCCGCAGGTCACCCACGTCGTACCAATTGAAGAAGTGTCCGTGCACGCGTGACATCCGGTCCATCGAATCGAACGCGCGCTCCAGTCGATCGAGCGTTTCCCCGCGTGTGAGAAATCCCAGGTCGCACGCCGACATCGTTGCCAGGAGTTGCAGCCCGATATTCGTCGGCGACGTGCGCGACGCGATGACCGGTTGAGGACTCTCCTGAAAGTTGTCGGGAACGAGCCAGTGCGTCTCCGCGGTGACGAATCGATCAAAGTACCGCCAATGTCGGAGCGCATAGCGCAGCGATGCTGCGCGCTGATCGGAGTCGAGGACGAGATTGCGTCGCAGAAGCGGCGCGCTGAGCGCGATCGCCATCTCGGGCGCGAGGAGCCACGCGGCCGAGAGTCCCGCCCACGCTCCGATCGATATCCCCCCCGGTGCTCCGCTGAGCGACACGGCTGCCGCGCGCCACGCGATGAGTGAGAGGATTGCCGCTCCGAGGAGTACCGCGGGCCACATCCGCTGCCAGACCAAGAGCCTGCTGTTACCAGTCGCTCGCTCGATTTGAGAAGCGGTTTGCCATTCGAGCATCTTGCGACGGGAGCCGAGCACGCGGGCGAGACTGCGGACGATCGCGTCGCCCGCAAGCAGCGCCTGATCCGGCAACAGAACCACGGCCAACCCCAACTGCTGCGCGGCTCGAGACGCATCGTGCCCAAGCGCGACGTAGTACGGGCGCCATGCCTGACCGCGTGGCGGACGCGCTGCAGCGAACACCACTGGGACTACCCACGGCGAGCTGAGCGCAGCGAGCAACACGGCGGCCCAGGCGATGCCGCTGCCGGGCAGGATCGTCCAAGCCGCGACGAGCCAGGCAAGCAGCACAATCGGAGTGAGGCTGCGCCGCATGTTGTCGGCGATCTTCCAGCGAGAGAGCGCGGAGAGTGGATTACGCTCCGATCCCGTCGGTCCTGGAACGCGGGGGGTCAGCCAACGAAGCAGCTGCCAGTCACCGCGAATCCACCGATGCGTCCTTCGCGTCGACGTGAGATAGCGCGTTGGGTAATCGTCGAACACCTCGACGTCCGTGACGAGCCCGGCGCGCGCGAACGTGCCCTCGATGAGATCGTGGCTGAGCAGCGAATTCTCGGGAAAGCGGCCTGCCGTCGCGCGGCGAAATACATCGATGTCGTAGATGCCTTTTCCCGTGAACGTTCCTTCGCCGAACAGATCCTGGTACACGTCGGACACGGCGGTCGTGTACGGATCGACGCCGGGGTGGCCGGAATACACGGCAGCAAATCGCGATTCGCTCGCGCTGGCGAGCGAGACGCTGACGCGAGGTTGGAGAATCCCGTAACCGCGGACTACCCGGCCGCCCTCAGTATCGAACTCGGCGCGATTGAGCGGATGCGCGATCGTGCCGATCAACGCGGACGCGCCGCCGCGTGGCAACACGGTGTCGGCGTCGAGCGTGATGACGAAACGCACGCCGCGGAGCCACGGCAGATCGCCTTCGGCGATCGAGAACGCGTGATCGTCGTCGCCGCTGATGAAAGCATTGAACTCGACCAGCTTTCCGCGCTTTCGCTCCCAGCCCATCCAGGTCGCATCGGAAGCGTTCCATCGACGCGGCCGATGCAAGAGATAGAATGGCGGAGCGTATGTTACCTCGTCGCCTGGATCGCCGGCGTATGCCGCGTTCAGCGCACGAATGCCGTCGAGCGCGGCGGCGACGATGGCGTCGTCGGTCGGTGCGGTCTCCGTCGACGAATCGAGGAAGTCCGAGAGCAGTGCGAACCGGATCTGCGGGTCACGATTCGCGAGGTACTGTACCTCGATGTGCTCCAGCGCGTGCGTGACGGCGTCCACGCTGCCGAAGAGCAGCGGGACGACGACGGTCGTTCGATGTGATTCCGGTACGGCTTCCTGGAAGTCGAGTCGAGGAAGACGATCCGGTGGAACAATGAGCGGCACGAGTTGATGTACGATCGCGATGGCCGCGTCGAGTGCGGGCAAAAGCGCGAAAGCGAACGCGGCGAGCACCCACGTGACGCCGACGGAGCCTGGCGACGCGGACCGCAGCGGCGTCACCAGCACCGCGAGCGCGAGTAGCGTCGCGACAGACACCGCGCCGAAGTAGAACAGGCTCGGACGGCTCAGCAGCCATTCGCGGATCCGCGTTGTCGGTACGCGGCGATACCCGACGGAGTGCTCGAGCTGACGCCGTCCTTCGTCGACGAGGTAATAGCCGACGTGCGACTCCCGCGAATCGGGCCCTTTGGCCGATGCTGCGGAGTGTGCGGCATTGATCGCCGCCGCCGCGATCGCCGGTTCATCGCGGCCGCTTCCTCTCGCGATGCGTTCGACCACGTGACGGTAGTCATCGCGCGTCGCGCGGGTCATGCGGGGATACGCGGCCGAGGGATCGCGGCGCAGCACAGCGTCGGTCCCGCTCGCTGTCTCGACGAAGGCGATCCAATCGATGCTTGCGACCGAGCGGAGGCTTACGATCGAGTTCGCCATCACCAACTGCGTCAGCGCCAACTCCTGGACCGAAAGTTGTGCGGCCGTCTCCACGGTCATCACGTCTTCAGCGACCCACTGCTCGAGCCAGAGCAGAGGAGTGAAGTCCGCACGGCGACTTCGGATCTGTTGCAGGAAGCGCGTGAGGAACGACGGAGTGAGCGCGGGACCGTCGTGCACGAACGCCGATAAGGCATCCAGCGCGTCGTCCGACGAGTCGGCATTCAGGAGACGTGACACCCACTCGTCGGCGAGCGATCGGTCGGCGACGTCGCGCGCCGCGCGGAGCGCCATTTGACGAATGCTTTCCAGATATCCGAGACGCAACATCGCCGGAATCGCCCACAACTCACCGAGCGTGAGCGCGGCCACGCGCTGATACTCAGCGATCATCAGCGCGATACTCGACTCATCGAGTCGCCCGTCGGTGTGAGCGATCAGTTCGATGACGATTGCATAAATCCGCGGATACCCGGTCAGCGCGCCATCGCCGATGAGCTTCGGAAGCTCCTGGTAGTATCCGGGCGGCAGCGTTGCCCGAATCTCGGGAACCTGCTCCAGTACCACGAAGAAGTTGTCGAGCAACCACGCGCCCGCCGGGCTGACTTCGGCTCCGTCGGCGGCCGCCTGGGCCAGTGTATCGCGCGCGGCGATCAGCGCGCGCTCCGTCGCGTCCAACCGCGAGAGGAGAGGGCCGCGTGCGCGTCGCTTGATCCAACTTGACCGCGACAGCGGAGCGATGGCGTGGAGGCCCGCGAGTGTTCGCGCATGCTCCGCTAAGCGCGTGGCCCCGAACAGCTCTCCGTGCGGACGCATCACGTGCTCCTGAAAGTGAGGACTCGCCGCACGACGGTCGACTCGCCGAGGTCGCACACTGAGCACGCAGTTCGGCGGACGCGAATACCACTGCCGCTCTTCGTGTAGAGAAGGCTAGCGCATTGCACCGGTAATGTGCAGTCTCGCTCGAACGAAGAGTCGACGGTGAAAAGCGCGCAGCATCAGACCGTCTCGGACTTGCCGAGTAAATCCTCTAATTGGTCTTCTGGCAAGTCGTCCCAACCGATGGGAACGGACGAGATTCTCCGCCGGGTGTTTGGAGATTCGAACGACAACCACGGCAAGTCGTGCGGCCGCGTCGCAAGCCGCGTCGATTTGGTGAATCGGCGTTTCTTGGACCGCGGCTCAGCACGGCGCTCTCGATTGTCCACGAAGGTCGGAATGTCCTTTGTGACCTCCGAGACCGTCCAGCAGACGCCATTTCGATCCATGAAGGTGCGGTGACGCATGGCGATCCTGTTTTGGCGGTGGGTTCGGCAGAGCAAGCTCCAGTGTCTCCCTGAGCAAGCGAAGGATCTGCCGTTGTTGCTGTTTCGCACGAACCGAGCCGCATCGCGGCCCGCCGCGACACAGCGAGCCGAGGGTCCCCCAACGGCGTAGGTCTTCTCTCACCCGTTCGTGTGATAGTTGATCCCCGCGATCAGGCGTACTCTCCACCAGGGCCCGTTGAGCCCCTCCCGATGTCTCGGAGTCGCCGCGGTTTCCAGTCTCCCAATGTGAGCGCACTCCATGGGCTTCTTCACCCGGATGATGTCGTACGTCACGCTCGGCTCCTCCCGGCCGATTCGGCGTCTCGCTGCGTACTACGCGCTGCTGCTCATCGTTGGTCTGCTCGTCTTCCGCTTTGTGCCGGTGCTCGACGCCCTGCTCACGGGGGATCGCCTCGATCATCTCTCCAAGATCCCGGTGATGCTGCAGGACGGCCTCGCGAACGGTCAAATACAGCCGGTCGCGGCAGCGACGCTTGCATCGCGCGCTGAGTTTGGCCTCAGCACCGCGGTTATCCTGCTGAGCACTCTGGCGCTCATGCTGCCGGTGACGTGGGTCTACATGTCGGCGCGACTCGGCCAAGGACACAACCAGTCCGTCGTGCAAGTGCTGATCGTGCTGCCGATGATCGTCGCCGGCATCGTGCTGATCGTGAGCAACAGCCTGGCGCTTGCGTTCAGTCTCGGCGGAGTGGTGGCCGCGGTTCGATTCCGCACGAACCTGACCGACGCGCGTGATATCGTCTTCATCTTTCTGGCAATCGCCGTCGGATTCGCGGCCGGTGTTCAGGACATCACCATTGCGCTGATCGTCTCGTTCATCTTCAACTTTGTTCTCGTCCTGATCTGGCGGTATGACTTCGGTCGCTCGGTCCTCGAGCCGACCGCGTCGTCGCAGTGGGCCGACCCACTCGGCGATCTCGCCGGGAAGGACAAGGGCGGCAACATCATTCCAGATCGCGACCTCGTGCTCGCCCTCACGCCCAAGAAAGTCGAGGCGCTCGCCGAGCGGTTCGCGCGCGTGCAGATAATTCTCGGGCCGCACGGAAAGAAGCCGAGGTACGACTCCGTTCTCACGGTGACGACGAGCGACGTCGGCGACGCGCAGAAACACGTCGAGGCGTCGCTGGATCAAATCACCAAGCGGTGGAGGCTCGACGAAGTCGTCACCAACACCGGCAAGCCGTCGGAGCTTTACTACCTCGTCCGCAAGCGAAAATCGGTGAGCCGCGACGCGATGTTGACGGCCATTCGCGCCAGCGGAAACGGGTCCATCACGCACGCCGACGTCGAGATTGGCGACGCGCTGGCGAAAGAGCAGGGTGAGCTTCGACAGGAACGCAAGAAGGCCGAAAAGTCGCAATGAACCCCGCGTGGCGTGCCGCCTCGCTCGCCGGCTGTCTCTGTGTCGCAACGGCGTGTCAGGACTCGCAAGGCGAATTGTCGTCGCTGAGCTCGAGCTCAACGGCAGTGGCGCGCGAGGCGCGTTTGACGGCAGCGCTGGCCGATCACGACACCGGTTCGACGACAACCCGCGCGGCCATCGCCCGATGGGTGCTCCCGCAAGAGCTCCGAGAGATCTCCGGACTCGCGTTGACGACAGACGGCCGAGTGCTCGCACACGGCGACGAGGACGGCGACGTGTGGGAGATCGACTACCGTCGCGGCGTGTTGGTGAAACAGTTCTCGCTCGGCGAGCGCCGCGTCAAAGGCGACTTCGAAGGTATCACGATCGCGAACGACGTCGTGTTCATGCTCGCCAGCAACGGCAAGCTCTACGAATTCCGCGAAGGCGCGAACGGAGCGCATGTCGCATACAAGATTTATGATACCGGTCTAAAAGAGCAGTGCGAGTTCGAAGGCGTCGCCTTCGATCCGGCGATCAACGCATTGCTGCTGGCGTGCAAGCACATCCATGACAAGCAGATCCAGGGCGCCATCGTCATCTACCGATGGAGCCTCGTCGCGAGCGACAGCGCGTCGCGACTGACGCGGATGATCGTGCCCGTCGACAGCGTCCTTGCCGCCAACGGCTGGAAGAATCTGAACCCGTCGGACATCACGATCGATCCGCTCACCGGCAACTACGTGATCGTCGCGTCGCTCGAAAAGGCGCTGATCTCGATCACGCCCGCTGGTTCGCTGGTGCTTGTTCGTCCGCTCCCGGCATCACACCCGCAGCCTGAGGGAGTGGCGATCACGAAGGACGGCATTCTCTTGGTCAGCGACGAAGGCGGCCAGGGGTCGGGGATCATCACACTTTATAAATGGCCCTGACTCATGCCTCTAATTCAATACGGCAGGTGGTTGATCGCCACCGCGGCGGTTGCATCGGCCGCGCCATCGATCGTTGCGGCACAGGCCGGGCTTTCGATGACCTCGCCCGTAGCGAAGCCGGAGAGCGTCACTGTCGCTGCCGGCGCGCGATATCAGGCCGGAGCGTTCCACCGCTGGTTTACCGGTGACACATACCGCGACCTCTGGACGATGCCGATTCGAGTTCCCGTGTTGGATTGGCAAACGTACGTCGGCGGCCTCCATCCGACCAAGGAGGGCGGCGGAATGCAGACCAAGTCGTTGCGTTTGGAAACGGCCGACGGAGCGGAGTATGTGTTCCGGCTGACCGACAAGGCGGAGACGGGCACGCCCCGCCAACTCATGAACACACCAGTCAACGCATTCTTTCAGGATGCGGTGAGTGCGATGCATCCGGCCGCGGCCGAAATCTCGGCGCCGATTCTCGAGGCGACCGGGGTCATGCATCCGACCGCGGTGCTCGTCGTCATGCCTGCCGATTCGTCGCTCGGCAAATACAGCGCGGATTTCGCGGGACGTCTGGGCATGATCGAAGAGTACCCCAACGTGCCGAAGAACAGTCCGGGTTTTGGCGGCGCCACGAAGATCATCGACAGCGAAGAATTGCTGAAGTTGATGAACAGCGAGGCCAAGGAGCATGTCGACGCGCGCGCCTTTCTCGCCGCGCGACTGACGGATTTTTTGATCAACGACAACGACCGCCACTCCGGACAGTGGAAATGGGCCCGGCTGGAATCGGGACCCAAGACGCAGTGGCAACCGATCGGTCGCGATCGAGACCACGCGCTCATCTCCTATGATGGTTTCATACTCAAGCTTGCTCGGATGGCGCAAGCAACTCTGGTCTCATTCGGCAACGCGCCGAGTGTCCCGGGCCTCACGTGGCCGCGGGAATTCGACGCGCGGCTGCTCGCGGGACTGGAGAAGGCGGTTTGGGACTCCGTCGCCGTGGCGATTCAAGGGCGCGTTACCGACGCGGTGATCGATTCCGCCGTGGCAAGGATGCCCGTCGAGTATTCGGCATCCGGCGCGAAGCTCAAGGCGGTGCTCACCAAACGACGCGACGCGTTGCCGAAGGCGGCAACCGAGTATTACCACATGCTCGCGGCTCGTGTCCTCGTGCATGGGACCGATTCATCCGACCGCGCCACGATCACGCGCAGCAGCGATGGCATGGTCGACGTCCGCCTCGCGTCCGAAGGAAAGACGTTCTTCGAACGACGCTTCGACGCGCGGGAGACGTCGGAGATCCTCGTCGATTTGCACGGCGGCGACGATACGGCGTTCGTAATCGGCAATGTTCGGCGGAGCATCTCGCTCCGAATCATCGGCGGCAACGGCGCCAACACGCTCATCGACTCGTCGACCGTTGACGGCCAGCGGAACGTCGCACGGGTGTACGATGCCAAAGCCAGCGCCGGCGTGGGGTACGGCGCGGATACCATGTTCGACCGACGGCCGTGGGAAAAAAAGAACGGTACCCTTGCGCCGCCCAGTGCCGATGTCGGCGAGCGGTACGCCCCGATTGTCGGGATCAGCGACCGCCGTGGCGTTGGCATCACGCCGCGAATCGGCGTCGCCAAGTACACCTACGGATTCCGCCGGCGTCCCTACGAATCGATGATCAAGGTCGAGGGCGAGTACGCCACCCAGTTTCATGGCGGGCGAGTGAGCGTCGTGGCGGAGCGCCGATTGGAGTCTTCACCAATCTATGTCGCCGCGACGGCGAGAGTGTCCGACTTCCAGGTCGTCAACTTCAACGGGTTCGGAAACGCCACGAGCGATTCGGGTAGCTCCAGTCCGTACTTCGCGGTGCATCAACGACAGTGGCTGTTGCATCCCGCGGTGGCGTTGGCGATAGGGTCGACGGCGACCATTTCGCTTGGGCCCATGATCCAGCATTCGGTGAGCGACGCCGCGCGGAGTCCGTACTTGGCGGCCAGCCGTCCGTACGGTGTGGGTTCGTTCAGCCAAGCGGGCATGCAACTCGACGCACGCTACGAATGGCGAGCTGCCCCAGATAGTGAAGAGCACACGCATCACAGAGTGCTCATGGAGCTCTCTTCACTCTATGTTCCCGCCGCGCTGGATGTGCGCTCGGCGTTCGAGGAGACGGCCGTCTCGATCGGAGCGTCCGTTACGGTTCCGGTGCCGACGCAACCGCTGTTCATCGTTCGCACCGGCGGAAAGAAGCTCTATGGCAGCTTTCCGTTTTACGAAGGCGCCGCTATCGGCGGTGAAGGGACGACGCGCTACATGGATCCCGAGCGATACGTGGGCGACGCGTCGCTCTACGCCACGACGGAACTGCGAATTCCTCTCGCGCGGTTCAAGTTCGTGGTTCCGCTGCGTGCGGGCCTCATTGGCGTTGCCGAAGCCTCGCGAGTCTATGTCGGCGGCGAGTCGCCCGGCGGATGGCACTCGCGAACAGGTGAAGGCGTGTGGTTCGGGCAGGGAAGTGCGTCGCCGATCGTAACGATCATGCGCACCACAGAACCCGGCCATCGCGGAATTGGTGTCGGGCTCGGACTGAACTTCTGAACCAAAGAATTGGCAAAGAATTGGGGTCAGACTCCAATTGTGTTTTCGACTCCAGCTGCGTTCGAAGGGTTAATTGGAGTCTGACCCCAATTGTTGACCCCAATTGTTGCACCAACAACCAGCAACTAGCAGGAACGACAATGCAGTTCGCCACACACCTCGCTCCACTCGCGGCGCTGTTCGCGGCCGTGGCATGCCAGCCGCCGGTCAAACTCACACCGCCGCCCGCAGCGTCACCGGCGCCGATCGTCGCGCTGAGCGGCGCCTCCGTCATGGTGGGCGTTGGAGACATCGCGAGCTGCAGTTCGCGACTGAGTATCGGCACGGCGCGGTTGGTCGATAGTGTCCTTCGCGCCGACAGCATCGCCAAAGTCGAGAACGCGGTATTCACGCTCGGTGACAACGTGTACACATCCGGAACGACGGCGCAGTTCGATGACTGCTTCACGCCGACGTGGGGCGATCCGCAAAAACGAATCATCAAAAGCTTGCATCCGTCGCCCGGCAACCATGAGTACTACACGCCCAACGCCGATCCGTACTACAAGTATTTCGGGCCGGCGGCGGGCGTCATCGGCAAGGGGTACTACAGCTACGACGTCGGGGCCTGGCACGTGGTCGTCGTCAACAGCGAGATCATCGTGAACCCGGTCTTCTCTGATTCCGCGCGCCACGAGCAGATGGATTGGGTCGAGAAGGATCTCAAGGCCCACAAGAAACTGTGTACGATCGCGTATTGGCATCATCCGCGATTCAGCTCAGGATGGCACGGGAGCGACCACAAGCTCGCCCCAATCTGGCAGCTCCTGTACGACAACGACGTGGATCTCGTCCTCGGTGGACACGATCACGACTATGAGCGATTCCGGCCGATGACGCCCGCGGGTCTGGCCGACACGACGAAAGGAATCACTGAGATTGTCGCGGGGACGGGCGGTGAAGAGCTGCGCGGATTCAACGATATCATCGGCAACAGCGTCTACCGCATCGAAGGCCGCGCGGGCGTGCTATTGCTGACGCTCGGCGCCGCAGAATATCGATCGGCCTTCATCGAGATCGGCGGACGCGTGTGGGATCAGAGCGGCGGAAAATGTCACTAAAACTTGTCGAGCCAACCACCGCGGCGGATACGGACACTCGAATCGAGAGTCTCGGCATCGTGCTGATCGCGTCGGCGAACAAGCTGTTTGCCGATGCTCTCGGATACCTGGTCACGGAGGCCGGGTTCACACCGGCCTTTCCTTCTGGAATGGAAGCGCCGTGGATCTCGGTCACGCGCACACAGCCGCGCGTCGTGATTTGCGATTACGACGCTCCGGTCAAGCGGCTGCGGCGGATGATCGCCGACGTAGCAGCGCGACGCGTACCGCTGTTGATGGTCCACACCGGGGAGACGCACGGCAATCCTCCGGCATTGGCTCGGGTGGAGCGCGTCACCTGGCAACGGATTCCTATCTCAGCGGAGGAGCTTCGTCGCGTGCTCGCGGGACTGATGCCGCCGGAGCCCGACCGAGGCGGTCCGCATGAGAACGATCCGGCCGAGGCAGAGAGAGAACATCGGCTGGAGCGCGCACAGTCCGCGGAGCCCATCCTGCGCCTAATGAGACATGTCACGCGATGGTCGTGGGTCGCGTCGGTGTTCGTCGGTGTGTCGATTCGCACTGCATCCTCGCAGTCTGCTCCGACGCCCCTTCCGACGCCGGACCCCGCACTGCGCGCCGACACGAGCGCGCGACGCAGCAATGTCCTCCCTGTGTTCGAGACTGCGGGCTTTCTCACGCTCCTCAGCGCGTACGACCGCGTGGCCTACGCCAACGCTGTTCAGGACGGAAAGAAAGTGTACAGCGCGACGCCATCCACGACGTGGGATCATCTCCGCCAACAAACCTGGGTTCACGACCAGGATCCGTTCAACGTGAATCAGTTTGAGCATCCATATCAGGGCGCCACGATGTATGGCCTCGCGCGATCGAGCGGCCACCGGTTCTGGACGTCGCTCATCCACGCGAACGTCGGAAGCTTCATCTGGAAAATGGCGGGCGAGACTGATCCGCCGTCGATCAATGACATGATCACGACGGGCCAGGCGGGAAGTTTGCTCGGCGAAGCGTTGTATCGAATGTCGGATCTCGTGCTCCGGGACGCGCGCGGCGCCAAGCCGCATCGACTGCACGAGACGCTCGCTGGGGTGCTCTCTCCACCGTCGGCCGTCAACCGCCGCGCGTTCGGCGAGCGATTCAGGAGTCAGCTCTCCGACACGGCTCCCGTCACGTCGTGGCAACTTCGACTCGGCGCCACCGCCGACGCGTTGTCGCACGATTACGCCGCTCCTGCATCGCTGCTGCGCCGAGATGCCACGGCAGAATTCTGGATGTCATATGGACTTCCCGGGCTGCCCGGCTATGACTACGCTCGCCCGCTCGACTACTTCGACTTTCAGATGTCCTTCCTCTCCTCCGCGAGCAATCCGGTCGAGAACGTGATGATCCGCGGACTGCTGATCGGCCGACAAACGGCGCAGCTCGCGCGCTCTCGCGGAATCTGGGGTCTCTATGGAAGCTACGACTACATCTCACCGTACTTGTTCCGCGTGTCGAGCACGGCGTTGTCGCTCGGGACGACGCGCCAATACTGGATTACCTCGGGTCTCGCGCTGCAAGGCTCCGTGCTCGGAGGCGTCGGTTACGGCGCGGCCGGTTCGACCACTACGATCCCGAGCACGCCAACCAACGCCGCGATCCGCGACTATCACTTCGGTGTCACGCCTCAGGCGCTTGCCACGATCCGCCTGATCGCTGCCGACCGGGTCATGATCGACATGGCCGCGCGCGAATACTATGTCAGCGGCCTCGGTTCGGACGACATTCGTGGCTCCGAGACGATCTTTCGTGGAAACGCCGGCCTCAACGTGCGAGTCATCGGCGGCCACTCGCTTGGCGCGCGCTTCGTATCGTCGACGCGCGACGCGCGCTACGGCAAGTTACCGAACAAGAAACTATCTGAGGGGACCTTCACCTTCGCGTACTCTTTTCTCGGCCCCAGTCACTTCGGTGCAGTGAAGTGGTGAGCCGTCGTTTCACAGATGCACCGGAGTTGAGTCATTGCCGGATGGTGATTGTGCAATGCTCATCTGTCGGTGTGGACTTCAAGTCTCGAGGAGGACTCGATGCGCGTAACGAATAGATCGACGGCATTCGGGTACGGCTATGCCGTGTCAGCCGTGGTGCTGGGCGTGTGGCTCTCCGCGTGCGCTTCGCTCAGTCGAAAGGAAAAGGGCGCGGTGATCGGCGCCGCGGCGGGTGGAACTGCCGGCGCAGTGATCGGAAATCAGACTGGATCCACGACCAGAGGCGCGATCATCGGCGCCGTGGTCGGCGGCGCCGCCGGCGCAATCATCGGTCACCAGATGGACCAGCAGGCGAAGGAGCTTCAACAGAACATTCCTGGGGCCACCGTTGCCCGCATCGGCGAGGGGATCGCCGTGACGTTCGCATCGGGGTTGCTCTACGACTTCGATTCCGATGTCGTGCGTGCCGAGGCAGCGCAGAACCTTCGCAGCCTGTCGGCGAGCCTCGAAAAGTATCCCAACACCGACCTGCTCATCGTTGGGCACACGGACGCGGTGGGAACGAGCGAGTACAACCAGGCGCTATCGCAGCGGCGCGCGATCGCGGCGGCCAGCTATCTCGAGTCACAGGGAGTGAATGCAACTCGGCTTCGGGCAGTGGGACGCGGCGAGACTGAGCCGCTCGCGACCAACGATACCGAAGCTGGCCGTCAGTCCAACCGGCGCGTCGAGATCGCGATCGTCGCGAACGCGAGTACACGAAAACCGTGAGTGCAGCCGAATCGCCGTCCGCGCGACGCCGAGTCTGAACGGGACATGGAGCTGATCTGCCGCTTGCCGCTCTAGCCTTTTCCGTGACCGCCGCGCTCGCGGTCGCGCAGCGCACGATCCGCCCTGCGGACTCGTGCGACGGCAAGATCGTCAGCGAGATCGTCATCACGCCGCGAGATCCTTCGTTCCTCGCGGTGCCACGACCGCTGCGTGCAGTGGCGCGCGCCGTGGGAGTGATCCACACGACATCAACGCGGCAAACGATCAGCCGCTTCCTGCTCGTCGGCGTCGGAGAGCGGTGCAGCGAGAAGCACCGCGCGGAGTCGGAGCGCATCCTGCGCCTGCAACCGTTCCTCGCCGACGCAACAGTGCGCGCAGTGCCCGACGGCGGCGGTGGCGTACGCATCGATGTCGAAACGATCGACGAGATTCCCACGGTGGCCGACATGCGCGTGCGGAACAGGCGTGCCTCACAGTTCCGATTTGGCAACGGTAACGTCGGCGGGCAAGGGCTGTACTTGGCGGCGAGTGTCGAGCGAGGGCTAGCGTATCGCACCGGCTACGCCGCGCACGGCGTGGCGAATCAAGTGCTCGGGCGGCCGTTCATGCTCGAAGTCGACGCGGAGCGCGCGCCGCTCGGCGGAGAGCTCACCGTCGCATTCGGCCATGCGTTCGTCACCGACCTCCAGCGAAATGCCTGGCACCTGGGCGTCAGCGACGTTAACCGATACGTGTCCTTCAGTCCTCCCGATGGCGATGCGCAGTCGCTCGAGGTGCGGCGGCGATTCTGGGACGTCGGCGGAGTTCGTCGCGTTGGGATCGGACGTCACACCGCATTCGTCGGTACGCTGGTGACATACGAGGACGTGACCGCTGCCAACCGGCTCGTCGTCGTCACGGACTCGGGGCTCCTCGCCGTCAGCGGCTCGAGTCTCGCCGATGCCATCTCGCCGTACCGAAACCTGCGACTGAACGCCGTTGCCGGCGTCCGCGCGCTGTCGTTCATTCCGGTACGTGGATTCGACGCGCTCGCGGCGACGCAGGACGTTGCTGTCGGCTCGCAGTTTGGGGCGTTGATCGGACGAACCGCCCCTCGAATGGGCACGCACGACGACGACGTGTTCGTGTCGGCCGATTTCTACGCCGGCGTCGGATCCGCCACGTCGTTCGGCGCGGTGCGCATGGATGGGGAAGCGCGAGACAATCATCGCACGGGTTCCTGGGACTCCATGATCGGCAGCGGACGACTGGCGTGGTACGTCAAGCCCGCCGCGGCGCACGTCGTCATCAGCAGTCTCGAATTCTCCGGCGGGCGACGCGAGCGCGTGCCGTTCCAACTCATGCTCGGCGATCGCCAGGGCGGTGTACGCGGCTACTCCGATTCGCGCGACGGAGGAGCCGTGCGCGGTGTCGCGCGTGTCGAGGAACGATGGTCGATCGGCGGATTCAGCCAGCACGATCGGTTTGGCCTCGCCGGCTTTGCCGACGCCGGTCGCGTGTGGGCGGGCGATGCGCCATTCGGTGTGAACAGCAGCGCGAAGATCGGCATCGGGGTTGGGTTGCTGGCGGCGTTCCCGCCACAATCGCAGCGGATGTGGCGACTCGATGTCGTCGTCCCCGTGAGCCCTGACGTGAACGCACGGTGGGAAGTTCGCCTGACCGGTACGTGGACGCGGAGATTTTGGCGGGAGCCGGATGACGTTGCGCGCGGGCGCAGTGGAGCTGCGCCCTCCACGATCTTCACTTGGCCCTGAGTCACTCACGCCGGCCGCTTGGCTGAAGATGACCCAGGATGCCAACGCGCTCTCGGTGTCGCGTCGATTTACACGGCCGCGGGTACCGGTGGCAGTTCGACAATCTCGAGCCAATAGCGTCCGAGCACGTTCATCGCCTCCACCAAGCCCGAGAACGTGACCGGCTTCGTGATGAACGAGTTGACGCCGAGGCGATAACTCCTGATGACGTCCGCGTCCAAGCCTGACGTCGTGAGAATCACGATCGGGATGTCGACGAGCGTCGGATCGCCTTTGATGCGCTGCAGTGCTTCGCGGCCGTCCAACTTCGGCATGTTGAGGTCGAGCAGGATCAAACCCGGGCGAGGAGCCGCTCCCGTCTCACCCGCGTATTCGCCGCGTTGGTACAAGTAATCGAGCAACTGCTCGCCGTCCTCGACGAATCGCAAGTCGTTCGAGATGTGCGCGTCCTCGAGCGCCTGCTGCGTGAGCATCCGATCGTCTTCATCATCGTCGCAGATGAGAATCGTGATCGGGATCTTGTGTTTATCTTGCATCATCATGGCGCGTACTCCGCTTCCGCTTGCGTGACCGGCAGGGCAACGCTGAATGTGGTCCCCTGACCGGCGATGCTCGTCGCGGCGATGCTACCGCCGTGCCGCTCGACGATCTTTCGGCAAATCGCGAGGCCGATGCCCGAGCCTGCATACTGCGTCCGCGCGTTGAGGCGCTCGAACATTCCAAAGATTTTTGCTCCGTGCTCCGGCTTGAATCCGATTCCATTGTCGGTGACAGTGATTGTGCAGAACCCGTCGTGCGAGCGCGAGCTACTGAGTTGGACGACCGGTGCTGCGTCCTTGCGGCGGAACTTGAGCGCGTTGCCCAAAAGGTTCTGCAGGAGTTGGCGCATTTGCGGGGCGTCAGCGTCAATTACCGGCAGCTCCCCGACATCGACTCGGCCGCCCGCGTCCGCGATCGACGTCTCGAGATCGGCGACGACGCCACGCGCTACCGCCGCGAGGTCGATCGCCGCAAACGGTTCCGTGCTCGCCGAGATCTGCGAGTACGCGAGCAGATCGCTGATGAGAGTTCGCATGCGCGCCGCGGCGTCGAGCATGCGCTCCAGGTAGTGACTCGCGTTCCCTTCGAGGACCGGTCCCGCCGTGGTGCCGAGCCGCTCGCCAAACGACAGGATTTTACGCAGCGGTTCCTGCAGATCGTGGGACGCGACGAAGGCGAACTCGTTCAATGCCGCGTTCGAGCGCTGGAGCTCGCGGCGTTGCGCCGCAAGGCGGCGCTCCGTGAGGCGGCGCTCCGTCACGTCTTCGATCGCCAGGAGGATGATGCGCGGCACGTCGGGTCCATGCGTCACGAGCCGCGCATTCAGCAGCATGATCTTTCGTCCAATCCGTGGAAAGACGTGGTCGACGTCGACGTCGTACAGCTCTTGTTCGCGGGCGAGACGGTCGCTGAGTAGCGCCCGAAGCGGCGGAATGTCCCATTGGCCGTCGCCCAATTCGAACAGCACTTTGCCAATTGTGTCCTCGGACGCGACGCGAAAGGTTTGAAAGAACGCCCGGTTCGTCCGCGTCACGCGAAATTGCGCGTCGAGGACGAGCAGCGGCTCGCGAACGGTATCGATGACGTCGGCCAGCAGCCGCTCGCTCGGAGAGACGCCGTTGGCCACGCCGCCAGAGACCGCTCCGGAGACATACTCGTTCCGCATCATAGAATGCAGGCTAGAGTCGGCGGTGATCGCACGCAATGACACGAACGGGCTAGACGCGGTAGTACCTCGCCGATGTGCCGGGGGATGGGCGCCGTCGGGCGCTCGCGGTAAGTTCAAAATCGGTGGCGCCCCATGCGCCATGGTTCCCTTGTCGTCCCGACTCGTCTCCTGGCCTCACGCCCCGAAAACGACATGATCACCGTCGCCATCGTTGACGACAATCGCCTCGTGCGCGAAGCGCTGGCCGCGATGCTCGATCGCCTTCCTGATGTGAATGTCGTCGCGGCGGGGATTGCCGACCCGGCGTTCATGGACGAGGCGAAGCCGGATGTGGTGTTGTTGGATGTAGGGTTGCGCGACGAGGACAGCCTGGGCGTTGCCGCCGCGCTCGGCAAACACGCGCCAGGCGTCAAGGTCATCGTGATGGATCTCATCCCGATGAACGAGGACATCGTCCAATTCGTGAACGCCGGCGTGTCCGGCTTCGTGCTGAAGGATGCGACGTTCGACGAGTTCGTGGCGACGATCAGGACGGTGGCCGCCGGCGGCAAGGTCCTGCCCCCCCGCATGACCGAGTCGTTGTTCTCGCAAATCCTGACGGCGGCCGATGCCCGGGGTCACGAGCGCGTTCTCGAAGACGTGCGGATGACCCGGCGCGAGCGCGAGGTGATCGAGTTGATTGGTGAGGGTCTGAGCAACAAGGAGATCGCCCAGCGACTCAACATCGCGACGCACACCGTCAAGAGCCATGTGCGAAACGTGATGGAGAAACTGGCGTTGCACACGCGGTTGCAGATCGCCGCGTACGTGCGCCGAGACGGGAGCGTGTAGCCCGGCGCGTCGCCACGTCCCGCGCGGCTGACGTCCCCGACCCATCAGCGGGAGTACGCCGTCGTTCACCCCTTCGTGCGATGGTTTGAGCTTAGCGATCAGCGTTACCGTACCTGACGCCAAGCCACGCACACAGGAGCGAACATCGGGATGACGACCCCAGAATCACCGGCCGCGCGTGAGCTGGCTCGCCAACTCCTCGAGCGTGAAACGGGTGGAGTGACGGAAGGGGCACGGCTCGGCGCGGCGATGCAGCGGGCGTGCGTGCGCGTGTCCGACAATCTCCGACGTTCCGTCGGTGAGGACGGATTCCACGCATTGCTGGCGAGAGCGCTCGCGCGCACCGAGTCCGCGCAGCCGGTGTTGAAGCACATCCGGCGTACCGACGCCGCCGGAATTCACCTGGACGTCACACCGGCGGTCGAAGGACACGGGCCCGTCGCCGTGGGGATGGCGCTCGAATCGCTGCTTGCGGCGCTTGTTGACATCCTCGGCGATCTGATTGGAACAGACATGGTACGAAATCTCCTGATTTATGATGACTCACCGCGCACGCTCGACGGCCGGAGAACACAATGAGAACCCCTGAGCCCCTGGTCATCCGCAACGTCGCTACAGGCGTACCGGGGCTCGACGCGGTCTTGGGCGGTGGGTTGTGTGAGTATTCGTTCAATCTGATTGCCGGGGCACCCGGGTCGGGCAAGACCACGCTCGTGCAACAGATCATGTTCGCCAACGCGACGGCGGAACGGCCGGCCCTCTACTTCACCGTGCTCGGCGAACCAACGATCAAGATGCTGCGCTACCAGCGCCAGCTCGCCTTTTTCGATACAACTCGTGTTCCCTCGGCCGTGCGCTTCATCAACCTCGCAACGGAAGCCGCCAGCGGCGACCTCGACGCCGTGCTGGCGCGCATCATCAGCGAGGTGGGCCTCGCGGAGCCCGCGTTCGTCGCCGTCGATTCGTTTCGCACGATCGCGGGGGAGCACCGCGCACCGGCGTCCGACGGCTCGATCGAGACGGGAGCGTTCGTCAATCGACTTGCCCAGCAGTTGACCACGTGGGAAGTGACGTCGTTCCTGATCGGCGAGTACACGGAGGAGGAGCGTCGCCACCCGGTGTTCACCGTGGCAGACACCATCTTGTGGTTGTCGGAGGACGTCGACCGGAATTCAGCCACGCGGAAACTTCGCGTGGCCAAAGTCCGCGGACGAAGTCCGATGCCGGGGTTGCACACGTTTCGACTCACCGACGCGGGCGTGCAGGTATTCCCGCGCATCCCGGAGCAACAGCGGCAACGCGTCCTGCGGCAGGATACGCGCCTCGCGACCGGCGTGCCCGGTCTCGACGAGATGACCGGAGGTGGCATTCCCGCGGGCGACGTCGTGCTGCTCACCGGCCCGGCCGGCAGTGGCAAAACGACGTTCGCGACACAGTTCGTCGCGCAGGGACTCAGCGACGGCGAGAGCTGCGTGGTGGCCGTATTCGAGGAGTATCCCGAAGCGTATCTCGCGCGTGCGAAAACGGTGGCCGTCGATTTCGGCGATATGATCGAGGGCGGACGCCTGGCCGTGACCTATTTGCGCCCGCTCGATTTATCGGTCGATGAGATGTTGGCCGAGATTCAGACTGCGGTCGAACGAGTCGGAGCGACGCGTGTAGTCATCGATTCGCTCTCGGGATTCGAGGTCGCGCTCGCCCCGACCTATCGGACCGACTTCCGCGAATCACTCTACCGTCTCGTCGGCGCGCTCACGGCGACCGGCGTCACCGTCCTCATGACCGACGAGGTGGTCGACGCAAATCCGGGCAGCCGGTTCACGCACGAGCGCGTGTCATTCATCACCGACGATATCTTGGTGCAACGCTACGTCGAAATCGATGGGTGTCTGCAGAAGGTGCTGTCGGTCGTCAAAATGCGCGGCAGCGACCACGCCACCGATTTTAGAGCGTACCAACTGACATCGGACGGCGCGGTAATGGGCGAGTCCCTCTCGAACTATCGCGGGATCACCACGGGTGTCCCAGAGCTCGCCGACCTCGCAGTGGCGGTTGGTCCCCATGGGTGACCTCACGTACTACAAACGCACGAGCCGAGACGAATCGGCCGTGACCGAGCTGACGCGTCAACGCGCCATTACGGAGCGATTGCTGCTCGCGGCGCTGAACGCGCGTGACGTCACGACCGAAGCAATTACGGTGAGCCGTCGCGCCACGTTTCTCGCGTCGGCTAGCCGCGAGCTCGCGGCGTCGCTCGACGGCACAGGCGCGCGGGACGCGGTTCGACGGCGCACGCTGATGCGCGACGGTAGTTGGTGCATCGTCGACATCGTCGAATTGGACGGCGCGATTCACCGGCTACCTGTGGCGCACCCGGACACGTCGAAACAGGAACTGGCTCAGAACTTCGCCGAGCGATGGTTTCCGCTGCAGGCCGGGTTCGTCGCCGAGAAGACGCCAGCGCTGGTCGTCGATGCCAATACAACGCAGGGTCTGCCGGCGCTTCGCGAGCTCGGGTTCGGCGGATTGCTTGTCGTGCCGCTCGTCGCGCAGACAGCCGCGCTCGGCGCGATCACCTTTATCATACCCCACGGCGATCCGCCATTCTCGCCGCAAGAAGTCACGCTCGCGTCGGACCTCGCCGACCTCTGCGCGCTCGCACTCGATAACGAGCGACTGTATCGCCAGGCCCACGAACTTCGCGAGGCCGCCGACGCGGCGAACCATGCGAAGTCGGCATTCCTGGGAAACATGAGCCACGAGCTGATGACGCCGCTCAATGCGATCGGCGGATACGTCACGCTACTCGAGATGGGATTGCGCGGTCCCGTGAGCGCGGAACAATTGGTCGACCTCGCACGCATCCGTCACAACCAAGTGCATCTGCTCACGCTGATCTCCGAGATGCTCACGTACATTCGGGGTGAACACGGACGATTGGAATACCGGCTCACCGAGGTCTCCGCGCAGGCGGCGCTGCGCGACGTCGCCGATATGCTCCAGGGGGCCGCCGACGAGCGACGACTCGTCCTGGTGAATCCCGTGGTCAGCAATGATGTGCTGATGTGGGCGGACGCCGAACGTGTGCGACAGATTCTCTTGAATCTGGTGATGAACGCGGTGAAGTACGCCACACCCGACGACGGCGAGCTCACGCTCAGCCTCACCACGACATCAAACGTCGTTGCCATTCACGTGGCCGACAACGGTCCAGGCATTCCGCCGGAGAAGCTCGAGGTGATTTTCCATCCCTTCGTGCAACTGGCGAACGGCTTAGCCGATCGTCGCGGCGGCGTCGGACTGGGCTTGGCCATCAGTCGCGACCTCGCGCGCGGAATGAACGGAGAGCTTACCGTAGAGAGCACGCTCGGAGTTGGTTCCCGGTTCACTCTGGAGTTGCCGCGCGCTCAACCTGGAGTCAAAGTCAAAGCTCACGAGTAGCCTGCGCCAACGCCCACTTCGTTCGAGTGTAGCCGATGCGAAATCCATGGCGCTCGGCGTTGCGCTGTGAGCCGCTGCCGGGCAACGCTGCCATCATAGCGAGATCGCAGCCAATCCGGGCGCCATGAGTCAGACGCGCATTCAGTAGCGCTGTTTGGAGCCCGCGAGAACGAAACTCCGGAATCGTGCTCGCGCCAGCGAGTATGGCAACTCCGTCGTGGATCGCTAGGGCTCCCGACGCCGCGGGCTCGCCCTCCCACTCCGCGATGAAACACGTCATCCCGGCGGCCGTCGCATAGATGCGACCAAAGTCGAGCACGAATTGCGCAAGGTCCGGTGTGCTGCCCCAGCCTCGCGACCCGATGGTTGCCCAGAGGAGCGCCTCATCGGCGCTCGTGACCCGCACGCGGAGGCGAGCATCGTCGCTGGTTTCGAAATGCATCGTGGAGGTCAGTGGCTGATACAACACGGTCGACTGCTCGATCGGGCGATAGCCGCGATCGGGAAGGAGTCGCAGCAGCACGGGATCGCCAAGTGGACACGTCTCGTGCATCGTGTCCGCCCCACGCGACGAGAAGAACGATTCGATTGCGTTGAGGGCTTCGGGTGTCGGCGCAGCGAACATCCCGAGGCCGAACGTCTGCGTGATCGGCGATCCAGGTCCGTCGAACATCGCGAGCATGCCGTCCAGTTCGATCCACGTCGCGCCCACAAGCGGATCGGTTGCGGCGCGTGCCTCGACCGACGCGACGTTCGCCCGTCCCTCGGCGCGCTCGAGGCGCGATGCCAACGCATGATCGGTCACGTAGCTTTGCGACATGATGAAAGAAGCTAGCGACCAACGCTGCGGCGCTACTTGGTCCATATCACCACGACGCCGCACGTTGGATCCCCCTCGAAGCGAAGGGGACGCGGTCGTTCCGGCGGATAGACCTCGACGCCCTTCACATTCGTTGGTGTATAGGGAGCCTGGGGCGGAGTGTGGGGAGCGAGATCCGTGGGCGCGCCCATACGCGGATTCCACTCGAAGCCGTCGACGAAGAACGTCGGTTGGCAAAAGGCCGGAGGGATCACGACCGGCTTCATGGCGATCTTACCGCACTGCGCGTTTCGCCCAGCACCGCCTCGGCCACTTCCCCCAGCACACGCTCCGATCGTGACTCCGTCGGCGCGGAGGATAAAGTCGGCAAGATTGGCCACGGGCGGTTTCTCCAGATCTTCATTCCTGAAACACGTCACAGACTTCGAATGACATCGCGTCTCGAATCCGTCCCACTTCCCCGCATCCAGATCGATGCGGTACTTCTCCGTCGTGATGACGGGTGCGAGCGTGACGGCCGGCTCGAGAAGCTCGGTGATTGCCGTGGTATCGGCGCGACTCAGGATGAGTTGCTTCGCTTCGTAGCCGACCTTCCGGAGCTCGACGACGGCGGCCGCACCGCGGAAGGTGAGAAAACTAAGACGAGCCGTTCCCGTCGCCGTCGTCACGACGTAGCTCCCGCTGAAGGCATCGCGAACTTGGACGCCCGGCACCGGCTCACCGGTTCGTGAGCTGAAGACGCCGATGATCCGCAGCGCGGGCTTCCTCGCCGAGTCGGGCGTCTGCGCTGCCGCCGCTAAAGCCGCGGCGGCGATGGCAAGTGCGCAGTGGAAGCACACGCGCCACTGTGAAATCATGAGGAGACCGAATGCGTTTGGGCTTCGCGCGACATGGCAAGTATGATACTAACTATCGCGTTCCACCCTACACCCCACCTCGTTTGCGAAGACGACAATCGAGTGGGAACTTGCGGACGACATCCTGCGGACGATGTGGGAGAAGATCGCCATGCTATCTGTGATGGCGTCGGTCAATTGTCTGTTCCGAGCGAACCTTGGCGAGATCATCGCTGCGCCCGGCGGTCAAGCGGCGATCGAGCGCGCGCTTGCCGCCAATTTTGAGATCGCGTCTCGCAACGGCCACCCGCCGCGGGCTGCTTCCACGGAATTCGGACGTCGGGCGCTCACCGACCCCACGAGCAAACGCACCGCCTCGATGTTGCACGACCTGGAGTTGGGTCTGCCGGTGGAGAGCGATCACATTGTCGGCTGGATGCTCGAGCAAGCACGAGCCCACGGCCTCGATGATACGATCCTCTCGCTTGCGTACACGCATCTCAAGGCGTACGAGGCTCGACGCACCGCCGGACGATTGCCGTGAGGAGGATTGGGACGTGTCCATTACAGTGGTGAGACTCGGATCTCCGCGGAAACCCAACGAAGGACTGCGCCTTGGAACGGTTCGCCGACCACCTCGAGGCGTGCCGAAGAGCGAATTCGCCGCGCGTGACTTCTACGATGTGTGGCTCCCGGATGTGGCGCCGAGTCAGGAGCTGGTGACGTTCGCGCTCGGGTCCAACGATGAGAGGTCGTGGCAGACCTTCGAGCGCAAGTACCGAGCGGAGATGAAGAAGCCGGAGGCGGCGAGACTCCTCGATCTGCTCGCGGCCATGTCGCACCAAACCAACTTCTCGATCGGCTGCTACTGCGAGAATGAGGCGCGTTGCCACCGCTCCATTCTCAGGGACCTGCTCGCGGAGCGCGGTAGCGACTTCGGGTGACTGCGATCGCTTGTTCGTTTATGCGAACCATCAACCGCGTCGAGGCCACGCCGAATGGCAATCGATGCGATGCTCGCGTACACGGCCGTGGTCGATCGCGATCGGGCCTTGATTCACTCAAATGTTGAGTGTATGATCGAGATATGACTTCTCGTGAGCTCGACCTCCTGCAGGGCACGCTCGACGTCCTCGTCCTCCGTGCGCTGTCGTGGGGCACGATGCATGGATACGCCGTCGCGCGATTCATTCGCAATGGATCAGATGGCACCTTCAAAGTCTTGGACGGCGCGCTCTACACGTCGCTCCATCGCATGGAGGAGCGAGGCTGGGTCGAATCGGAATGGGGGACATCCGAGAAACGGAAGCGCGCCAAGTTCTATCGACTCACCGCTGCGGGCCGGCGCGCGCTACGAGCCGAGACCGATACGTGGAACGACTATGTCGCCGCGGTCGCGCGAGTGATGACCGCGTCGTTGGAGACCGCATGAGCATTCAGCGCGACATCGACGCCGAGCTGCGGTTTCATTTCGAGGCGCGAATCGACGAGCTTGTAGGGCAGGGAACGTCGCGCGACGACGCTCGTGCCCAGGCTGTCGCCGAGTTTGGCGATGTGAACGACGTTCGGGCCAACCTGCGCGAGATCGATCAACGCGTTGCTCGTCGACGCAATCGCGCCGACCTGTTCGATTCAATTCGGCAGGACCTCGTGTATGCCGCGCGCTCGTTGCGCCGCGCGCCCGCTGTCTCTCTTACTGTCATTCTCACGCTCGCCTTGGGGCTCGGCGTCAACGCCGCGATGTTCTCGTTGCTCGACGTGATCTTCCTACGTCCGCCGGCCGGAGTCGTGCGCCCGGTGGATCTGCGCAGAGTCTGGTCCGAGCGGACGTTCGTCGACGGAAAGAAGTTTTGGCCCGGGTTCAACTATTCGGGCTTCGCCGCGCTCGCCAAGTCGCTCGGCGAGCAAGCGGACGTCTCGTTCTATCAAGCACCGCAACCGCGGAAATTGGCCAAAGATGAAAATGCGCCGAAGGCTGCGGTGTCTGGCGTGCCGGCGAGTTATTTCCGTATCCTCGGCGTCAAGCCGCAGCGTGGGAGATTCTTTGCGCCGGACGAGGACCGCGTCGATGTGCAGTCGTCCGTGGCGGTGATCTCCGACGCATTCTGGAAGCGCGAGCTTGGCGGCAGCCCAGAGGCGATCGGCCAGCAAATCACGTTGTCCAAGCAGCGATTCACGGTGATTGGAATCGCCGCGCCGAAATTCACCGGCGCGGATCTCGATGCCACCGATGTATGGTTGCCCATCGCGGCGTCGATCGGCTCGTATCGACCTGGTGGGAAGTCGTGGTGGCAGAACCCCAACGTCAACGGGTTTCAAGTCGTGCTGCGACTTCACTCCAACGCGCGTGAGGGCGAGCTCATGAATCGAGCAACCGCGAGTCTGCGCTCGCCGGGAATCGGCTACAGGCAGGACACGTCGACCGTCGCGAAGTTCGGCTCGATCATCGCCGCACGCGGACCCGGGGACCTGAAGGTTGAGATGCTTGTCGCCACTCGCCTCGCCGGTGTCGCGATCATCGTTCTCCTCATTGCCTGCGCCAACGTCGTCAACCTCCTGCTCGCGCGCGCGGTCGAGCGGCGCCGAGAGATTGCTGTACGGATCGCGCTCGGCGTCTCGCGCCAGCGACTCGTTCGAATGCTCGTGACGGAGAGCGTCTTGCTCGCGATGCTCGCGACGGCGGCCGCGGTCGTCGCGGCGAGCTGGGGAGGCGCGCTGCTTAGACGTCTCTTGATGCCCGAGGTGCACTTTGCCGAATCGCCGCTGCATTGGCGTGTGCTGGCGTTCGCGCTCGTTGCGGCGCTCGTTTGCGGAGCGCTCGCCGGGCTTGTGCCGGCGCTTCAGTCGGCGTCACCTGATCTCACGGCGACGCTCAAGGCGGGTTCCCGCGACGGCGCACACCATCGGTCGCGCCTTCGCGCCGCGCTCGTGATGTGCCAAGCAGCTCTGTCAGTTGTGTTGATGGTCGGCGCGGTTCTGTTCGTGCGTAGCTTGCACAACGTCAAGGCGCACGACGTCGGCTACGCGGTCGATCGGCTGGCGTTCGCCTCCGTGCAGTACGACACGAAGGATTCGACGCGCGAGGCGCAAATGCCGGCGCGCCTTCGCGCGCTCGAGCCGCGCATCGCCGCAATCCCCGGCGTCGAGCGCGTAGCGTTCACCTCCATGCGCCCAAAATGGGGCATCGCGTTCGTCAACTATTTCCCAGACGTCGACACCACGGGACGTAATATGCCCGCGGGAATATACACGGCCGTATCGCCGGGCTACTTCGGCGCCACGGGTACAAGGCTCCTGCGGGGAAGGACGTTTGATTCCCTTCCGAGCGGCAACGCGCCCTCCACGGTGATCGTGAATCAGGCAATGGCCGACGCGATCTGGCCACACCAAGACCCGATCGGTCACTGCGTTCGCTTCAACCAGCCGACGGCACCGTGCGCGACGGTGATCGGTGTCGCGCAGACTGCGCTGCTCAGCGAGATCGGCGAGAAGCCGCGCCCGCATTTCTACGTGTCGCTCGATCGCCCAGCGCTCAGGACCTGGGGCGCATCGGACGTCATCGTCCGCGCCGATCCGGCACGACTGACGGCGATTCAGAAAGCGCTCGGCGAGTTGTTGCGTGCCGAGTTCCCGGGGGGAATTCCGGTTCTTACGAGTATGGCGACGGCGATGGAGCCGGAATACCGTCCCTGGCAACTCGGCGCAACGCTGTTCACGTTGTTTGGCGGGCTCGCGCTCCTCGTCGCGGCGATCGGTATCTACAGCACCGTGGCGTACGCCGTCACCCAACGCACGCACGAATTTGGCGTTCGCATGGCACTGGGCGCCCGCGCCGCCGACGTGGTGCGGCTCGTCCTCGGCGGCGGGTTGCGGACAGTCGCCAGTGGGGTCATTATAGGAATACTCATGACGATGGCCGCGGGGCGATTCGTCGCGTCGTTGCTCTATGGCATCGCACCGAACGATCCGGCGGCCATGATCGCGGTCGCGGTGTTGCTGATCGTCATCGCGTCGCTCGCGGCGTTGGTTCCGGCCTGGCGCGCCGCGAGGGCGGATCCGGTCGCGGCGCTCAGAGCCGACTGAACGCGGCGACAACTAGGATCGCAGCGGTCGAATCGCGGGTGGTCGTGAGGTTTTCCTGATCTCCTTGACGCCGACGTTGAGCCGCCGTCGGAGCAGCGCTCGCAACGTCGCGCCGTCAGAGTACCCTACACGGGCGGCGACCTCATCGACGCTTGCGTTGCCCGTCTTCAGCAAATGCACGGCGCGCTCCACGCGTAAGCTCTGGAAGTACGACAAGGGGGATTTCCCGAGGACGCTCTCCATGTGGCGGGCGAGTGTCCGCTTGCTCGCGCCGACCGCCTTCGCCGCGTCATCGAGCGAAAAGCCGCGCGCTAGTCGCGCACGCGCCCAACCCTCGAAGCGCTGGACGACCGGGTCCGAGTGCACCAGGTGATCGGTGAGCGCATAAGCGGACTGCGACGGTCGTGAGTCGACAATGAGATACTTTGCTGTGAGCGATGCGAGTTGCGGACTGACGCCGCGAATCAGCCAGAGCGCAAGATCCATGTGACTCAGGGCCGCCCCGGCGGTCACGAACCGGCCTGACTTCACGATCATGCGCGATTCGTCCAGCAGCACGTTGGGATAGCGTTGGCGAAACAAGGGTGCCAACCACCATGTCGTGGTCGCGTGATGATGGTCGAGCAGCCCCGACTCCGCCATCACGAAGGTTCCAATGCAGGCGGCCGTCATCGTTGTATCACGCCGCGCCCATTCCCGAAGCGCGTGCGTGGCGTCCGCGACGTCGGGTCTACCAACGGCGGCCTCCAAGGGGGCAGGCATCTTGAATCCGATTGCTGGGACGACGACACAGTCCGGTGCTCGCGCGGCGATCGCGTGCACGGGCACGGTAAGACCATGCGAGGTCTTTACCGACTTGCGCACGCCGACCGTCCGAATCTGAAATCGAGACACCGCGAGCCCCGACATCTCGATCAGTTCATTCGCGGTGTGAAAGGCGTCGAGTACGGCGGACAGTCCCAAGTCAAACACGCCGTCGAGAGCGAGGATATCTATGCGCATGGCAATTATGATACTAAATATGGCGTTCTTGCCAATGGCACAATGCGCGATCGCGGCCTAAGGTCCGATTCGACTCGAAAAACACGAGGCCAAACCGTCATGGCAGTCAGCAACAGCGTGTTGGAGGCGATTGGAAACACGTCCCTCGTGCAATTGCGACGAGTCGTGCCGCCGGGATGTGCCAGCGTCTTCGTGAAGCTCGAAGGGGAGAACCCGACTGGCAGCATGAAGGATCGCATGGCCCAGGCGATGATTGGCCGCGCTGAAAACGATGGCAGACTGCGCGCGGGCGACACGATTGTCGAATACACCGGCGGAAGCACCGGCGCGTCACTCGCGTTGGTCTGCGCCGCAAAGGGGTATCGACTTCGGATCGTGACGTCCGATGCGTTTAGTGAGGAGAAGCTTGCCCAGATGGCCGCGTTCGGTGCGGAGCTTACGCTAGTGCCGAGCGAGGGCGGACTCATTACCAAGCGGCTCATCTTGGAGATGATCGACGCCGCGAAGGAGATCAGCGGGGAACCGCGCACCTATTGGACAGACCAGCTCAACAACCCTGATAGCATTGCGGGCTACTTTCCGATGGGTGAAGAGATTTGGGATCAGACCGGCGGTGAGATCGATGCCTTTGTCCAAGCGGTCGGAACAGCGGCATCGCTGCGAGGGGTGACGGCCGTGTTGCGACGACACAATCCGAAAGTCGAGATCGTCGCCGTTGAACCCGGCGAATCGGCGGTCATGTCGGGCGGCCAACCGGGCGCTCACAAGATCGAGGGCATTGGAATCGGTTACGCGCCGCCACTGTGGGATTCCAGCCTAGTAGATGAAATTGTTGCGGTCCACACGGCGGACGCGGAGGTGATGGCCCGGCGCCTGGCTCGCGAGGAGGGGCTCTTCGCGGGGACCTCGTCCGGGGCAAATGTCATTGCGGCCATTCGAGTGGGACAGCGGTTGGGGCCGAACGCGACAGTAGCGACGCTGTTGGTGGATTCCGGCCTCAAGTACCTCAGTACCGACATCTACCGACGTCAATCCGGACCTTGAACACGGACGCGGACCAGTCATATGAGAATGCTCGTGTTGGGAGCAGGCGCGATTGGCGGCTACTTCGGCGGGCGCCTCGCGGCAGCGGGAAGCGACGTCACCTTTCTCGTCCGCCCAAAGCGACGCGAGCAGCTCGAGCGCGATGGGCTCCGCATTCAGAGTCCCGTCGGGGATTTGAACCTGCCGGTCAAGAGCGTCCTCGCGCCGGACCTCACGCCCGGCTACGACTTGGTGCTGTTCACCTGCAAGGCGTACGACCTCGACTCGGCGCTCGACGCGATTGCCCCCGCGATGGATGGGCATTGCGCCGTCGTGCCGATGCTCAATGGCATGGCGCACCTCGCGCGTCTCGACGAGCGGTTCGGCGCCGCCAACATCATGGGCGGCACGTGCACAATCAGTGTTACCCTCGAGAAGGACGGCGTGATTCATCACGCCGATCCGCTGCAACGAATCTCCTTCGGCGAGCGCGATCGCACGAAGTCGGACCGCGCGCGCATATTGGCCAATGCGTTCGCGACCACGGCGATCGACTGGGAGCTCGCCGACGATATCGTGCAAACCATGTGGGAGAAGATCTCGGTGCTTTCCGTTCTGGCGTCGGTCAATTGTCTCTTCCGCGCCAACCTCGCAGAGATCATCGGAGCGCCTGGCGGACTTGCCGCGATCGAGCGCGCGCTGGCCGTCAACTTCGAGATTGCCGCGCGAAACGGTCATCCGCCGCGCGCGCCATCGCGAGTGTTTGGGCGCAAGGCGCTCACCGACCCGACGAGCACACGGACCGCGTCGATGTTGCACGATCTGGAGTTGGGCCTTCCCGTCGAGAGCGATCACGTTGTCGGCTGGATGCTCGAGCAGGCGCGCGCGCACGGACTGGACGACACGATCCTGTCGCTCGCGTACACTCACCTCAAAGCATACGAGGCTCGACGAGCCGCGGGACGATTGCCGTGAGGAGGATTGGGATGTGTCCATTACAGTGCTGAGGCTCGGATCTCCGCGGCAACCGTACGAAGGACTGCGGCTTGGAACGGTTCGCCGGCCACCGCGAGGCGTGCCGAAGAGGGAATTCGCCGCGCGTGACTTCTACGATGTGTGGCTTCCGGATTTGGCGCCGAGTCAGGAGCTGGTCACGTTCGCGCTTCAATCCAGCGACGAGAGGGCATGGAGGATCTTCGAGCGCAAGTACCGGGCGGAGATGAAAAAGCCGGAGGCGGCGAGGCTCCTCGACCTGCTCGCGGCGCTGTCGCATCAGACCAACCTCTCGATCGGCTGCTACTGCGAGAATGAGGCGCGTTGCCACCGCTCCATTCTCAGGGACCTGCTCGCGGAGCGCGGTAGCGACTTCGGGT
>Ga0070708_100000072_pt1 | contig 65220 bp, 46 predicted proteins | sample KBSK5503metaG_FD_65469 | JGI IMG/M metagenome (GOLD analysis project Ga0070708, IMG submission 65469) | Corn, switchgrass and miscanthus rhizosphere microbial communities from Kellogg Biological Station, Michigan, USA - KBS K5-50-3 metaG | ecosystem: Host-associated > Plants > Roots >... | reverse complement strand
CAGGAGTAGGCGTGGGGCCACCTTGCGCGAAGGCATTTGGTGCGGCGGCGACCAAGGCGGCGCCAAGGACGGTGAGTATGGCGCGGAGGCTTCGGGTCATCGAGGAAATCCTCTGTTGGGAGCGTGCGAGGGAGAAGAACGAATCTGTAGCAGTGTATGCGACGGCGCCATCGCCTCGGCGACCAGTAGGTCCTTCGCTCCGCTCAGGATGACAAGAAGGCGCTATCCTAAAAACTCAGGATGACAAGAAGGCGCTATACTCGAAACGATGAAACAGCGCGCATTCGGACGAACGGACTGGCACGTAGGCGAGATCGGCTACGGCATGTGGGGGCTGGGCGGCTGGACCGGCTCCGACGACGAGGAGTCGCTCGGGTCGCTCCAACTCGCGATCGACCTCGGCTGCAACTTTTTCGACACCGCCGCGGCGTACGGCGACGGGCGCAGCGAACGCATACTCGGTCAGGTGTTGAGGGCGAACTCGGACAAAACGTTGTACGCGGCGACGAAGGTCGCGCCCAAGAACCGAACGTGGCCGTCGCGTCGCGGCTTCGCCCTCGACGACGTCTTCCCGGCGGACTACATCCGCCAGTCCGCCGAGCAGAGTCTTGCCAACCTGGGCACGTCGCGCATCGACCTGCTGCAGTTTCACGTTTGGGAAGACGACTGGGCCGACGACGATCGGTGGCAGCGTGTCGTCGATGATCTCAAACGAGAAGGTGTCATCGCGGCGGTTGGCGTGAGCATCAACCGCTGGGAGCCGGAGAATGCCCTGCGAACCGTGCGCAGCGGAGCCATCGATTCGGTGCAGGTCATCTACAACATTTTCGACCAAGCGCCGGAGGATGAGCTCTTTCCACTTTGTCGCGAACGCGGGGTCGCGGTCATCGCGCGCGTTCCCTTCGACGAAGGGTCGCTCACGGGAACGCTGACAAAGCAGAGTACCTGGCCAGCGGGAGATTGGCGGAACACGTACTTCGTGCCTGAAAACCTCGAGCCGACCGTCGACCGAGTGGAACGGCTAAAGTCTCTCGTGCCGTCCGGGTCGACGCTTCCCGAGATCGCGCTTCGGTTCATCGTCTCCAATCCCGATGTCGCCGTCATCATTCCGGGAATGCGACGGGCCGCGCACGTGCGGACGAACATTGCGGCCGCGAACAGTGGACCGTTGCCCGCTGAGATGATCGAGCGCCTGCGCGCCCATCGATGGGATCGTAGACCGACCAACTGGTCTCAGTGACGTGTCGGTCGCGTTGCGATCTAGGCAACTGGCGTACATCTATTAGCTTCAAGTTCGAACGCGGCGGTGTTCCCCGTCTCCCGTCGGCCTTCGCCTCCTGCTCGAGAGCTGAGATTGAGCTCCGCGATCCGCTGTAATCGATTCAATCGCTCCGCCCGGTTTCTGTCGCTGCTCGGCGCAGTCGCGACGCTCGCGGCTCGTTCCGCGTTTGCGCAGTCGTCGGCGTCGTCGGATTCAATCGTCGTCGGTAACACACGTTATGAGATGGAACGGGCGCTTCTCGAGATCGACGAGCGGCGCCGCCGTCTCGAGATGGCGCTCGACCCAGTCGACTCGGTGCTGCGACTGCTCGCTGCCGACACCGCGAGAATCGCCGGACTCAGGCGGTCTCGGCAGGTCGATCAGGACGTAGATCGCGTCTGGAATGCCGCGGCACAACTAGGGCAGGTGGACGGCGCCGATTTGAGCCGGACGTTCGCTGACGTTGTCATGACGACGGCGCGCGACTTCGCGAACGCCGAAGCCGCGCTCAAGACGCGTGTTATCATCGCCGCCGCGTCGAACAGTTCGCCCGAGCGCGTGCCGACAGCGGCGTTCGTTGTGGTGAATGGTCCGCTCCCGCCGTATGACACGCCGCTCTGGGACAAGGTTCGAATGAGCGACTTCGGCCGGACGCGGGTGCCCCGAGTCACGACGGCGGATGTCTCGCATTTCCAAGCCGCGGTCAGTGACTCTGGTTTCCAGGTCTACAAGCAAACACTCATTGGCGCGTTCGGTCGACGCATCGCCGAAATCCGCGAGTCGCGCGATTCGTCACGTGGCGAAGTCCAGCGTCTTCGCCAGCGCGCGATGGCGTTGGCGCACGCCATCGGCACGCAGGAAGTGAATGGACGGCAGTTCGACGCGCGGCTCGTGTACTTCGGATTGCCCGCCTTCGCCGCGGTGCTGATCATCTTGTTCCTCATGCCACTGATGTACCGGCGACCAGAGGTGCAGCGCTGGCTGCTGACGTCGGGCATGCTCCTCGAGCTCGCGACGATCGTGATCGTCACTGCGGCGGTGTTACTGCTCGCGCTCGCCGGACGGATTCACGCCGAGGTGATCGGAGCCCTGTTGGGCGCGCTCTCGGGCTACATGCTTGGTCGCGCGGGGAGCCGACGCGCGACGCAGGTGCCGCCGGTCGGCCAGCAGGCGAGACTACCCGCGCCGCATACCAACGAGCCAGTGCTGCCGTCGTCGACCGCACCGGCACCCGCGATGTTGCGTCGACGAGATGGCCAGCCGGCGCTACCCACGCCGCCGCAGTCCTAACACGCCACCAATATCAGCGTCGGGTCGTGGCGACGAACGCGGCACGCGCCGTGTCGCCACCCGCAACGTTTACGCCGAGCTCGGCCGGTGAATATTTGTCCTCGCCACGCAGCGACACCACGTGATGGCCAGCGTTCGCGCGCCAGAGGAGCGGAGTGCCGCCGCGCGTCTGCCCGTCGATGATGACGAACGCCGAGTTGCCGCCGGTGAGCGTGACTCGAATTACGCCAATCCCGCCCGGCTGCGCCGGCGCCTTGCCACGGCGAATGCGGGCGATGTCGCCGTTGCTGCGCCGGCCAGTTGTGAGCGTCCCGACTGAGCCAGAGTCCGGAAGGTCGGACGACAGACCTTCGTCCGCTTGGTCTCCGCGGAAGAGGGACCAATCGGCCGGGATCAGCCCGCGAATCCTCTGGCGTACGGTGGCGCGCGAGCCGGCGACCGCAAGAACGAGAACGGCTGCGGCGGCAAGCCACGAACGACGCAGGAAATTGATACGCGGTCGCCGTCGTCGTTGCGGGACTTCGACGGCGTCCGACGAATCGCCGGCAAACGCCTCCACAAACTCGGTCACACTCGAATAGCGATGCGCCGGCTCGGTGGCGGTCGCCCGTTTGATTGCTGTGTTGGCACTGAGTGGCACGCCCGGCGCGATCGATCGGGTCGGCGTCAGGTCCAGCGCCTCGACAGCGACCACGCCCTCATTGGAGACGTGCCACGTTCGTCGGCCGCGCAGGAGCTCGAACGCGATGATGGCAAGGGCATACTGGTCGGCCCGACCATCGAAATCCGCACGATCGCGACGCTGCTCCAGCGGCATATAGGCAGGCGACCCTAGCTCACTCGGACGCGGGGCGATCGAGCGGGCGGCGATGGGCAACCGAAGCCCAAAGTCGGACACGAGACACTGTCCGTTCTCGTCGAGCAGGATCTTGAGCGGGCAGACGGCACCGTGGACGATGCCTCGGGCGTGCGCCTCATCGAACGCGCCCGCAACTTGGCGCAGGATGGCGCGGACGTACTGAAAGGAAACTCCGCCGCCTTTCTCGAATCGGTCGTCGAGCGTGCCGGCCGGCGCCAGCGGCATTTCGACGACGAAGATCGGCTTGCCGAGGTGGAGTTTGCGCATCCACAAGACATGCGGATGCACGATTTCCGACGTGAGCGACGTCTCGCGCGCAAGCTGCGCCCGCGCCGCGGCGTTGTTCCACGCAATCTTGATCGCGACGTCACGCTTCGTGGCCGCGCTGTGCGCGACAAAGACGACGCCGCTTCGCCCGGCGCCGAGAATTGCGCCGAGCGCATAGTCGTCGCCGAGGGCACTACTCAGTTTGCCGCGCAGCTCCGCGACTTCGGCTCCCTCGCCTTCCGTGGGACTGGGGGCCGACGTCGTCATTGCACCTTACGTCGCGTTGCCGCGCACGGACCTGCTCGCATTCGAAAACGCACGAACTCAGGATCGTCATCGCCGCTCGAGGGCGCAAGTCGCAGAATCGCTCGCGTCGCCCGGGGGCTCCCACGGACGGCGGTGGCGTGATCGGCGGTAAGGACGATCCTGCTCGTTCGCGGACGAACGCAGCGCGCGACATATTCGACTCAGCCCCCCTTTGCCGAGGAACAGCCGTGATGTCCGTCGCTCGTCACTCCGCTCTCGTGGTCGCGTCACTCGTCGTTGTCGTGCGGCCGGCGCTCGGGCAGGAACCGCCGCCGGCCGATCTATCCGTGCGTGTCGATCGTATCTTCGCCAAGTTCGATCGCACCACGCCGGGCTGCGCTGTCGGCCTGGGCAAAGACGGGCGCACCCTTTACGCGCACGGGTACGGCTTGGCGAATCTCGAGTATAGCGTCCCGAACACCGACTCCACCGTGTTCGAGAGCGGCTCGGTGGCGAAACAGTTCACCGCGTCAGCGCTCCTGTTGCTGGCGCAGGACGGGAAGCTGTCGCTCGACGACGACATCAGAAAATATCTGCCCGAGGTTCCGACGTTCGGCGGCCAACGGATCACGATTCGCAATTTGCTCACCCACACGAGCGGCCTCCGCGACCAATGGGGCCTGCTCGGCATCGAAGGGCATCCGCCGGGCTCGCAGGTGCACTCGCCGATGACGACGCTCGACCTCGTTGCCCATCAGAAAATGCTCAACTTTCCGCCGGGCAGCGATTACCTCTATAGCAACACCGGATACGCGCTGGCGGGACTCATCGTGCAACGCGTCAGCGGCAAGACGCTCGACGAGTTCACGCAGGAGCGGCTCTTTCGTCCGCTTGGCATGACGCACACGCAGTGGCGTGACGACTTCACGAAGGTGGTGCCGAATCGCGCGACCGCGTACTCGGGCAGCGCGGCGACCGGATTCCACACCGACATGCCATTCACCAACATGATCGGCAACGGCGGGGTGCTCAGCACGATGGCCGACCTGATGCGTTGGAACGAGAACCTCGATCATCCGTCGGTCGGCGGGCAGTCGTACGTCGACGCGATGCAAACGCGTATGCGCCTCTCCAGTGGGCGCACGATCAGCTACGCGCTCGGCCTCACCATCGCCGACTACCATGGAACGCGCGAGGTGAGCCACAGCGGATCGACGGCTGGATACCAAACATTCCTAGCGCGCTTTCCGGAGCAGCACGTCTCGGTCGCCGTGTGGTGCAACTACACAGGCGCAAACCCGGGATCGCTCGCGCACCAAGTGGCCGATCTCGTGCTGTCCCGAACGCCCGCGACAACTGCGCAGGCGAGCGCGATGAAAGTCGAAGTGCCGGCGTCGGCGCTCGCTCAGTGGGCGGGCACGTATCGCGACCCGCATACCGATCAAACGGTGACCTTCGTCGCGACCGAGACCGGCCTGTCGACCGCAGGTCGGGGTGGCGGTCGCGGGAACCTATCGTGGGCAACTCTGGCGCGCGACCGATTCTCGTCGGGCCAAGGCGAAGCGGTATTCAGCGGCGCGCCCGGCCACCGCACGTTCATCCTCATTCGCGCCGACGCGGACACCGCGCATTTCGCGGAAGTCCCCGCCGAACCGAAAGCGATTCCGGTGAACGATTACGTCGGGACGTACACTAGCGACGAGCTCGACGTCCAGTTCGTCGTCACATCGCGTGACGGCAAGCTCGTGCTCAATCGCCGCCCCTACGAGCAGATCGAGCTGCAGCCCGTCTATCCTGATGACTTCCAAGCCGGCGCCGGACTCGGCACGCTCCGCTTCACACGTGACGCGAAAGGAACGGTGATAGGCGTCGCGTTCTTCGCCGGACGAGTGCTCGATGTCCGATTCAAGCGAGCCGCCCGATAACGACGCTAGCGTTGCTTCGCGCTCGGCGACGCGAGCGCGGACATCAGGTAGATCAAATTCGCCGTGCCGTCCATGATCGGCTCGTTCGTCGAGTAGTCACCCATGTCGTCGTGGTAGACGATGAAGCCGGTGTTGAAGGGTGCGTAGGCGTCGGCGTGGCGGAGCGCGATGCCGCGCAAGTTGGCGAAGATCGACCGATAGACCGGTCCGTCGACGAGACCGCCGGTGATCGCCTCCGGACCGAACTGCATCGCGACCACCGAATGCGGATCATGTGGCCACCGTCCGTCGCGCGGGTAGCCGATCACCATCGACGTGCCCCACGGATTCGCGCCGAACAACCAGTCCAGGGCCGCTTGTTCGTATTCTCTAAACCGCGCGTCGCCGCTCATGCGCCGGTAGAGCAGCGCCTGGGTCGCGAACGAGACCATCAAGTCGTTCGAGCACCAGATGAATGGAATGCCGACGCGAAATCCATTGTCCGCTCGACGCGCCACGGCCTCGACCCCGCGCCGGTAGTAACGCGCCGCGATCGCGCGATCGCCCGCGTTGCCGACGCGCCACAGGGCGTAGTGACCTGCGTTGTACCAGGGATACCACTGATAGTGGCGCGCCGTGTCGGCGCCCATCCACGGAGTCACCGGTTCCTTCTCCGCGTACTCCCTGGCCTCTCGCAAGTAGCGCGGCTCATGCGTGAGGGCAAAAAGCTCGGCCGCGGCGAGCTCCATGTCGTCGACCCAGTTGTCCTCCTCGTAGAAGTACGGCGCTCGGCCGGGTGCGGTCTGGCAGACGCCGGGCGATCGCCGGCCGGCCGCGTAGGCCGATTCCGCTTTCCGTCGCAATAGACGCGACAGCGAGTCGTTGCGCGGCGACAGCGCTTGCGCCGCCAGCGCGAACGCCGACGCGTACTTCCCGGCGGTCGAGGCGACGCCCGTCGAGCGATTCTTGAATTGGAAGATTCCCTGCGGGCGGCCAGTGCACGGATACACGGGACGCTGCTTGCCTTTCCCCCAGCCGTAATCCGCCGAGTCGGTCGTCGGCAGATCGAGATACGTGTGGTCGCGATCGTCACCCAGCTGATTATAGATCTCTGAATCGCTCGGAAACATGCGCAACAACCACTCGATGCCGTGGCGCGCCTCCTCGACCACGTCGGACACGCCGTTGGCGCCCGGTAATCCATTCGCGGCAAAGGCGTCGCCGGCGGCGCGCGGATAATCGCGAAACGCCATCAGCATGTCGTACGTCGCGGTCGTCGAGGTCGCAACGTACTGCAGGTAGTCCGACGCGTCGGCCCATCCACCCGATGCCGGATGGAATTTCACGACCCCGCCCGTATCGTCGATCACGTAGCCGTCGAGACGGTGCACCGAATCGCGAAAGAACGGATTGAATCCGGAGCGCTGCTGCCGCATGTAATAGAGCAGGGTATCGACGGCGCCGGCGTAGACGTCGCGGGCGACGCGAACACTCGGAGATTTGATTGCGCCGATCTCGATCGTGTACCGCCCGTCTTGGCGCACCGGCGAGAAATCGAGACGCCACGTTTGCGCGCAGGGTCCGAACGGCCCAACGCTCGGCGCCGTCCGTGGTCCATAGATCACGCGACCAGTCTGATTGCGGACGACGAAACGGCGGCTGCCCGCCCGGTCTCCTCCGATCGCGCACATCACGGCGACTTTTGGTGCATCGGGCAGGTAGCCGACCTGATTGACGCGAATCACGACTGAGTCAGGCGACACCCCGACCGACCACGCGAGCGACGCGAGCAGTAAGTGCATTGCCAACATTGCGTGCGCCAGCGACGCGAACGCAATGACAGGTTCAATAACTCCGCAGTGCGTCGAGTGGACTGACCTGCAATGCTCTCCGCGCCGGAAGCGCCGATGCGGCCGCGGCGACGATGACGAGCAACACCGCCGTGAGAATGAGCGACGGCGCGTCCACGGGAGGAACGCCGACGAGCATCGATCGGATCGCGCGGCCGACACCGGCCGACACCACAAGGCCGATTACCAGCCCAGCGATCGTCAGCCGCATTCCTTCCGACATCACGAGCGCGAAGACCGAGCGATTTTCCGCCCCGAGCGCCATGCGCACCCCGATCTCGAAGCTCCGCTGCGTGACACCGTACGAGATCACGCCATACGTCCCGAGCCCCGCGAGCAGCAGCGCCAGCGCCGCGAATCCCGCGAGGAGCGCGGTGTTGAACCGGCGGTTTGACACCGACGTGCCGACCACTTGCTCGAGCGTGCGCGCTTCCGAGACCGGAATACTCCGATCGACCGAATGGACGACGTTCCGCAGCGACGCAGCGAACAAAAGTGGATCGCCGTCCACGCGCGCGATGATCGCCATGCTGCGCGGCGTGTAATAGGCGCTCGCACCCGCCTGCGCGAGCGGGAAGTACATCATCGGCTCGGGAGGATCGCCGAACCCACGCATTTGAATGTCGCCCACGACGCCGACGACGGTCATGTAAGGCGACTCGCCGCCAAGCCTGAATCGCTGACCGACTCCGTTCTTTCCCGGCCACGCGAGCTGGGCGAACCTCTTGCTCACGACGGCGACCAGGGGCGCGCTCGCAGCGTCGCTCGCGGTGAACGCACGACCGGCGATGATCGGGATTCCAATCGCCTCGAAGTATCCTGGAGTCGCCTGCTGCGGAACAGCTTGCGGCCAACGACCGTCAGGATAGTTGCCGGCCTCGGGACGAAATCCCCACAGTCCGCCGGCGTCCACGACCGGAAGCCACCCACTCGCTCCCGCGGACTTCACTCCCGGCAGCGCGCGCACGCGGTCGAGCAATTGCGCGAATAACATCGGTGTCCGCGCGTCGTCGTACACGTTTGTCGGCAACGCGATCTTCGCCGTAAGAACACCGTGAGGCTCGAAGCCGAGGTCGGCGCGTTGCAGATTCCACAAACTTCGCAACAACATTCCCGCGCCCGACAGCGTCACGACCGCGAGCCCGATCTCGGTAACGACCAACGCTCGGCGTACGGCCTTCGCGCCACCGCGCGAGTCGATCACGCGGCCGCCGTCCTGCAACGCCTCGGCGGTGTTGCCCGTCGCGGCGCGACGCGCCGGAATCAATCCGATGAGCAGACCGGTCATCGTCGCCACAGCGGCGGCGAACGTGACCACTCGCCAATCGATGCCGACCGCGTCGAGTCGCGGTATCGACGCGGGCGCGACCGCGATGAGCGCGCGGTCGCCCACCCACGCGAGCAGCAGTCCGAGCCCGCCGCCGACGATCGCCAGGAGCCCACTCTCACTCAGCACTTGGCTCACGAGCCTGAACCCCGACGCGCCGAGGGCGCTCCGGACCGCCATCTCCTTATGCCGCGTCTCTCCGCGGGCGAGCAGAAGATTCGCCACGTTCGAGCAGGCGATCAGCAACACGAACGCTGCCGCGCCGAGCAAGGCGAGGAGATACGGCTGCGTCTTCCCGACGAGCTCCTCGGTTACACTCGTGAGATGGGGCTGGAGCGGCGACTTGGGATCGAACTGCTCCGGATATGTCCGCGTGATTCGCCGCGCGATCGTTGTCGCCTCGGCGTACGCGCGCTGGAGCGGCAAACCCGGCTTGAGGCGACCGACCATGAACAAATAGTGATTGTTGCGATCGTCGAGGCTGTCGAGATTGAAGCGGGTGAGCGGCATCCACACGTCGGTTCTCACCTCGGGAAAATCGAAGCGCGCCGGCATCACACCGATCACAGTGCGCGGAAAGCCCTCGATCGACACCTTCCGTCCAACGATCGATCGATCCCCACCAAATCGCCGCTGCCAGAGCCCATAGCTGATAATGACCGTCGGCGCGCGCTTTGGCACGAACTCATCGGCGGCAAATCCGCGACCGAGCAGCGGCGGAACGCCAAGCACCGGAAGAAACTCTTCGCTTCCTCGCACGACACGCACCCGCTCCGGTTCGCCGCCGCCGGTGAGGGTCCCTTCGAGTCGCGTGTAGGCCGCGAGGCCGTCGAGCGTGCGCATCCCGTTGTGGTAATCGACAAAATCGGGCTGAGACGTGAGCCATTGCGGCGGCTCGTGTCCGAACGAGAACAGACGATCGGCGTGCGGATACGGCAGTGGACGGAGCAGAATGCCGTTGACGACGCTGAAGATCGCCGCGTTCGCGCCAACGCCGAGCGCGATGGTTGCGACGACGATCGCGGTGAAGGCGGGTCGGCGGGCCAAACCGCGCATCGAGTACGCAAGATCTTGCAGGATCGTTTCCATCACTGCGTCTCCCGAGAAAAGAGAATGCATGTGCTCCGCGGTCGCCGAGGTCGCGACGTCGACGATCGTCCGGAGCCAGAGCAGGGCGACCGATTCGCCGCTCGAGCGAGCAACGCCGCGCCGGTCTCGATGAAAGTCTCGCATCGCACGTCCATAGCGGACGCGAAATTCCGCCGGGTAGAGGCGGAGCAGGGCGCGATAGAACCGATCGTCTCGGTCCGTCATGCGCGCGCCGGACTGATGACGTGATTTGCCTCGGCGATCCGCATGAGGGCGCGAAGCCGCGTCATCTCGGCGGCCAGAACACGGCGACCAAACGGCAGCAATCGGTAGTAGATGCGGCGCTCGTCGTCGTCCCCGGCAACGGGCCGCGGATCGCTCTCGTCGACAAGTCCCTCGCTCTGCAGGCGCCGGATGTGTCGATACAGGTTCCCCGCCTCGAGCGCGACCTGCCCGCCCGTGTGCGCGACAATGTCTTGGCGGATACCGTAGCCGTGCCGTTCGCCGGCGCTGAGCATCGTCAGCACCAGGAGCTCGATCGGCTTGAGTGGCAGCAGCTCCTTTGGGTCCCGCTCCCGTGCGAAACGCGTCATCGAAGTGACCTCGTCGAGCGACCTTGCGGCTATACTCAACTTGAGTATAGAGGTAGACACCGCCATCGGCGCAATGGTTGCCGTCCCCGGTTCGGGGGGCGCATCTTTTCGGGCATGCCCCCACATCGCACCCAAGTCCAGATGCGCTTCGGCGACACGGACGCCTATGGACACGTCAACAACGCCAGCTTCGCGGCGTACGCCGAAGTCGCTCGCCTCGACTTCCTGCGCTGCCTTGGGAAGTCGGTCAGATCGTTGATCCTCGCAAGTCTAACGATCGATTTTCGGCGCCAACTCTCGTACGGGGAATCGGTCCAGATCGACACCTGGGTCGACCGCTTTGGCCGCACGAGCATTACGCTGGGCCAGTCGATCCAGGGCGACAACAAGCTCGCCGCCGATGTCCGTGCCGTGGTCGTCCACTTTGATTCTGCGACTGGACACGCGACCGAGCTGACGAGCGAGATTCGCGACGCGTTGGCGTCGTTCAAAAAGAAGCGGGTCGACGAGTAGGACGACGCGTGTCTAGAACACCACCGGCTTTTTCACCGTGATCGGCTCGAGTCCTACGCGCTTGGCTTCGGTGTTGAACAATGGTAGATCGGTGCTCAATACTTTCTGCAGCAGATCGGTCTGGACCTTGAGCTCCGATTTGAGATCGGTGAAGATGGGATACGCACTTGCGATCGGCCGGGCGTCCGGGTTCGATACGACACCCAACAGCGCCGCGATTCGGTTGTTGACCTTGATCGGGAAGTTGAGCGGATCCTGCCCGCTCTGATTCTTCACTTGATAGATCTCTCGTTCGACCGCGCTCAGGTCGTTCGTGAGTTTGTCGCCGGCCGTCTTGAGCTGCGCATCTTGAGATTTGCCTAGCCGGTCGGCGACGTCGCGCTTGACGTCGCGGATCTGAATGACGGCGCCGTTCGCCTCGCTCACCTTGTCGCGCAGTTGGATCGCCAATGCAAACTGCGCTTGCAGGTCGGCGTCGGTCGCCGTGTGCATCGGATTGCGCCTGACGACCAGCGGCTGCGTGAGCGTCTTGCCGTCGGCGGTGAGACGCACGACGTACTTACCCGGTGGCGCCTGCGGCCCGTTCGTCGTGCCGCCCCAGAGGATCATGCCGGGGAAGGTGAGCGCCGGCGCGTACCGCTGATCCCACATGAAGGTGGTCAAGCCCGCGGCTTTCGACGGCGCCGTGTTGCCAAACCCGCCGCGTCCGCGACCGCCGCCACCGCCGCCACCCGCGGCCGAATCGGTGGCTGCGCCACCGCGACCTCCACGCCCGCCGCCGGAGTTTGCCGTGTCGGGAAAGGTGCGGATGACTTGGCCTTTGTCGTCGAGAATCTCGACGCGCACGTTCTGCGCGGCCTGCTTGAGCAAATACTGAATGACCGCCGGCGACGACGCGCGGATCGCGTCGGCGGGCTTGAACAAAATCGGGTCGCCGCTGGCCGCCATGGGCCCTCGGTATTGGCGCAACGGCTCGATGTTATCCAGAATGTAGAACCCGCGGCCGTGTGTGGAGACGGCGAGATCGTGGCCGGCCACGATCAGATCGGCGATCGGAATGTCGGGGAGGTTGAGCGACAACGATTCCCAGTGGTCGCCGTCATCGTACGAGAGGTAGACGCCGTGCTGCGTCGCGGCGTAGAGCATGCCCTTCCGCGTGGGATCTTCGCGCACGGCGTGCACGAAGTCGTCACCGCGGATGCCGCTGACGATCTTTGTCCACGTCTTGCCGAAATCGTGGGTGCGATAGATGTAGGGCGCCTTGTCATCGAGCAGTGGACGCTTGACCGCGACGTACGCGCTCGCCGAATCGAACGCCGACGCATCGATAATCGAGACGCGACCGAAGTCGGGCATGTCCTTCGGGGTGACGTTGCTCCAACTCTTGCCGCCGTCTTTGGTGACACTGATGATACCGTCGTCCGAGCCCGTCCAGATGACGTTCGTCGTGCGCTTGGACGGGCCGAGCGCGAAGATGACCGCGTACACCTCGGGACCATTCATGTCGCGCGTGATCGGACCACCCGACGGTCCCATCGTCTTCGGATCATGGCGTGTCAGATCGGGGCTGATGCGCTCCCAGCTCTGGCCGCCGTTCGTGGTCTTGAACAGGTGCTGCGATGATGCATAGAGCACGGTCGGGTCAACCGGCGAGAACATGATCGGGTACGTCCACTGCCAGCGCTCCTTGAGCACGGCCGACTCTTCACCGGAGAACATGCGCGGGTATGGACTCACCTCGCGCACTTCACCGGAGCGACGATTCAGCTTCGTGAGGAAGCCGCCGCCATTGGCGTTAGTCCCTGAGTAGAAGACGTCGGGGTCTCTCGGATCGGGCGCGATGTAGCCGTCTTCCGAGCCGCCCGGGCTATAGGTCGCCGGCGCGCCGCCGCGACCTCCACCGCCGCCGCGTCCGCCGAATCCGCCCAATCCCGTGTTGCTCGGCACGCACACTTCGCTCGCGTCCTGTTGCGAGCCGCAGACGTCGTACGGAACGCGTGGAGTGGCGACGACGTGATAGAACTGACCAGTCGGGTAGTCGCGAGCCGTCCACGTGCGGTTGTCGCTCGACGCGTTGTAGGTGATCGCGCCGCCGCCGTCGCTAGCGTGCAGCACGTGATCGGTGTTGTCAGGGTCGATCCACAAGTCGTGCGAATCACCGCCCGCGAATTGCGCTTGCGCGAACGTTTTCCCTCCGTCGAGCGAGCGATACGTGCCAACGTTGCCGATGTAGACGAGATCTTTGTTCTTCGGATCGGCGAAGACATGCGTGTAGTAGAAGGCTCGCTGGCGGAAGCGACGCTCGTTGTTCACCAACGACCAGGTGGTGCCGCCGTCGTCCGATCGGAAGAGACCCCCGTTCTCATTCTCGATGAGGGCGAAGATGCGATTCGGATCGGCCGACGATACCGCGACGCCGATCTTGCCGTCCATGCCCGACGGAAGTCCCTGCGCGCGCGTGATGTCGGTCCACGTCTCGCCGCCGTCGGTCGACTTGTATAAGCCGCTGCCCGGGCCGCCGCTCGACATTTGATATTCTTTGCGGTAGGCCTCCCACAGCGCTGCGTACACGATGTTCGGATTGGCGTGATCGATCGATATGTCCGCGGCGCCAGTCTCGGGGCCTTTGTACAAGACCTTGCGCCACGTCTTCCCGCCGTCGGTGCTCTTGAAGACGCCCCGCTCTTCGCTCGACGCGCCGTATTTGCCGAAGTCGGCGACGAACACGATGTTCGCGTCGGTCGGGTGAATGCGGATCCGGGAAATCGCATCAGAGTTCTCGAATCCAACGTGCGTCCACGTCTTTCCGGCGTCGGTGGACTTGTAGACGCCATCGCCCGGCATGATGTTGCCGCGGATGCACGATTCGCCCATTCCGATGAACACGGTATTGGGGTCAGACTCCGCGACGGCGACCGCGCCGACCGACGCGCTCTTGATCTGGCCATCGGTGACCGGGGCCCATGTCTCACCGCCATCGGTCGTCTTCCAGAGACCGCCGCCCGTCGCGCCGAAGTAGCCGACTTTGGGTTGACCTCTTACGCCGCTCGTCGCGATGGAGCGTCCCCCGCGGTCGGGACCGACGCTGCGCCAGCGATACGCCTTCGAGAGGACGCTGTCGATTGGAAGAACAGCGCGCGCGAAGTCGCGTTCGGCGCCGCGCGTGAGATTGAAAACGGTCGTAATGCCGGCGAGGGCCAGCGATACGGAGATAGCAACTCGAGCGTACGGACGGGTCATGAACCAGCACTCCATGCGAGGGAGGGAGGGGAACCACGTAATCTTGTGTCCCCGACCCTCCATTCGCCATGCTGCTGGCCGCTGCCGCGCGCTACCTCACATCAGTTCGATCCGGGCGCGTGGAGTTGACCGCGAATCTCGCCGGCCGGTAGATCGCCTGGCGTGTTGGTGACCGGCGCAACGCCATCGTTCGTGTGCACGTTGACGTAGGCGCCGCCGTTACGCATCGCGGTGAGAAGCTCGGCGAGCGGGTGACCTTTGAGCGGGCCGACGAGATCGGCCGCCGTGAAGTGCCCTTCGGCCAACACGCCGTCGTGCCGGCCGCTGCCCGTCGGCCCGGCGACTGGTGCGGTACTCGGGAAGAGCCACTCGACGACGGGTCCATTCACACCGGCGGCCGCGAGATGGATATGCGCCATGAACGCGTTGTCGATGTTCGACGCGATCAGCGTGTAGTCGACGGACGTTCCGTCATCACTCACGCGGAAGATCGCCTCGCCCTGGCCCTGGCTCGCGTTCGGCGGGTTTTCATCGGCGCCGTCGAGATGGGTTCCGAGATTGTTCGCCGCCGATCGCGCGAAGAGTGGAGTGCGGATTTCGACGCCGGTCGGCGCGGGGCGATCGGAGCTACATGCGGCAACGAAGACGATTGCTGCGCCAAAGGAGAGGGTTCGATTGAGTCGTGTCATCATCAGTATCCTCCGCGTATCGGTGTGATCATGCGCTCGCAATCGGTCGACGCCCAGCGCCTCCGATGGACCATTCACAAATGCACAGCCGAGAACGAGGGTTCCTGAAGAACCCGCGAGCCCTTCCCGGCTGATCCACCATCGCGCGCGCAAGATCTGGGCAAAGTGACCGGACACCTCGGTCTGCTTCTCGTGCAGAATGCGAGGTACATGAGCTCGGTAAAATCGACTCTTGTGAACGCGTGTTTCAATTGCTAACGTCGCAGGGCGCCTTCTGATAAGCGCGCTACAAATCGCTCGGAATGCTGCGTCGTAGCGGCGTCCATGATTGCGCTCACCACTTCTGGTTGAGCGCGACCACCTCTGCTGGAGCACACCAGATGTCGAGTACCCCCATCGGATCTCGTCGCAGCACGTGCGCGTTGGCCGTTCTTGCGGCCTTCGTACTGACTGCGTGTTCTGAAAATGCAACGTCGCCGTCGAAGGTGATCGCGCCGGGGTCAGCGGCGTTCGACCAGTCGCCTGACGTAGTCGACGCGACGGGGCGCCATCTCTTTCGCACGAAGACGTGGTTCGCGAATAATCCATCCGACGATTCGCGTCCTGGCGGTGTTGGTGGCGGTGGAAACACCGGGATTTTCTATCACGGTGGACCGGTGCTGCAGCCGGGGACGAACGTTGTTGCCGTGTACTGGGCGAGCTCGCCGATCTACTCGGGCGGTCCGAACCCGGGATCGACTGGCAACGGCTCCCAGGACGGATCTCTGGTTGGTTTCTTCCTCAGAAATCTCGGCGGGTCGCCGTACTTCAACATCAATCATACGTACACCGACGGGAGTGGCAACTTGATTGCCAATTCGGTGACGTACACCGGTTTCTGGGCAAACAACATCAGCGTTCCGTCCAATGGTCAGAGTGTCAGCGACGGCCAAATGGTCGCGATGCTGCAGAGCGGCTTCACGTCGGGCGCGCTCAGCTACGACGCGAGCACCCTATATGCGATCTTCACAGCCGGCACAGTCAACTTGGGCGGCGGATTCGGCACGCAGTATTGCGCGTACCACACGCATGGGACGGTTACGATCGGCGGCGTCAGCAAGACCGTGTTATATGCCGCGATGCCCTACGACTACGCGTATCCGACTGCATGCTCGAACAACACGACATCTCCGAACAATGACCCCGGCGCCGACGCTGAAGTGAACACACTGGCGCACGAGACCGAGGAGACGACGACCGATATGCTCGGCAACGCGTGGTTCGATCATCGTGGTTATGAGAACGCCGACAAATGCGCCTGGACGTGGGGCACCACGTACACGACAGGGAACGGCGGCTTGGCCAACATGAACCTTGGTGGAAAGGATTTCCTGGTTCAGAGAAACTGGGTGAACGCCGGTTCTGGCGGTTGCGCCGTGGCATATCCGTAGCATCGCTCCAAGGAGGAACGGGCCCGGCTACTTCGGCCGGGCCCGTTTTTTTGTTGTCCATTAGAGATGTCGCAATGCGGCCTTTTCCCGTTTCGCCGAAGCGCCGGCCAGCGTCGGAATGGGCCCGGCCAATTCGGCCGAGCCCATTCCTTTCCACCGACATCTACCCGTCGACTCCTCGGCCTCCTAGAACACCACAGCCGGCAAAGATGCATCAATCGTCTTGAGCCCCTTGGACCGCAGCAGTGCATTGAGCTTCGCGAGATCATTCTGAATCAACGCCTGCAACGCCGCGTGCGTGTCCTTCACCTGCTTCGCCAACACCTGATCGACCTCGCGCTGCTGCGCGGTCGGCGTGAAGTCGGACGCGGAGATCCCGCCCGCCAAATAATTCAGCTGGCCGCCGAGCTTGACCGGATAGCGGACCTCGTCCTGTCCCCGACCTGTCATGCGCAGGTCGACGATGTTGGCCTCGACCGTCATGAACTTCCGCTCGACGGAATCAGCCGGGGCGCGCACGTCGGCCGGCGCGTTGAGCGCTTGGATTTGCGCGCGCACGTTCTCGATCGTGTTGAGCATGTCGGCCGTCGCGTTCATGTCGTTCTGCATGCTCGTGAGCAGCGCGTTCGACGCGCGAATGTCCACGTCGGTGACGATCGTGTTCGGATCCTTGAGCACGTCGAGCGGTTGCGTGTACGTCTGCCCATCCACCGCAAGCCTGACGGTGTAGCGTCCTGGCGGCATTAGCACAGCGAGCGTGCCGAACCCGGGCGCGGAGCGCGTCCCGTCGGGGTCCATCGTGAACTCCGCGTTGTTCATCGGCTTCGTGCGCATGCGCGGCGATTTGGTGGACTCATTGCGTAAATCCCAGTGGACGCGATTGAGTCCCGCTTGCCGAGTTCCGTCGATCTTGCGCACGGCCTTGCCCGCCGCGTCGGTGATCGTGATCGTCGGCGCGGCGCTGCCCGTTGCCGACTTGAGCCAGTAGTTGATCGGGGCGCCGTACTGCGGATTATTGCCCGCCGTTGGATCGTCGTTCGTCGCGACGTTACCGTTGATGTCGCGGAAGCGATACGTAGGCCGCGGCGCGAACAGATGTGCGTTCGCACCCATCACCGTTGCGTTCATTCGTTGCAGCGGCGAGAGATCGTCAAGGATCCAGAAGCCGCGGCCGTACGTCGCGACCACGAGATCGTTGAAATGCTCCTGCACGATCAAGCCGTATACCGGCGCGTGCGGCATGCCGAGTTGCATCGGCTGCCAGTGCTCGCCGTCGTCGAACGAGACGTACAATCCACCTTCCGTCCCGAGATAGAGCAGCCCGCGACGCACGGGATCCTCGCGAATGACGTGCGCGTAGCTCACCGGACTTTTCGGCACGCCGCCGACGATCAGCTTCCACGTCTTGCCGAAGTCCTTGGTCTTGTAGACCCACGGATCCCGATTGTTCTCCTGGTGCGCGTCGACAATGATGTAGGCGCTCCCTGCCTCGTAGCGCGACGGCTCCACGTGGCGCACGGACCCCCACGTCGGGATTCCAGGCACGTTCGCGGTGACATTCGTCCACGTCTTCCCGCCATCGCGCGTGAGTTGCACGAGCCCATCGTTGCTGCCGGTCCAAATCAACCCCTTCTGCGCCCGCGACTCGGCGATCGCGTACACGACGTCGCCGTACTCGACGCCGATGTTGTCCGGCGTGAGTCCGCCCGAGATCTGTTGCTTCGACTTGTCGTTGCGCGTGAGATCGGGGCTGATCACGCGCCAGCTGCGGCCGCCGTCGCTCGACATGTGGACGAATTGGCTGCCCGTGTACACCGTGTTGTGATCGTGCGGCGAGATCGTGAATGGTGCATCCCACACGAAGCGATATTTCACGTCGTCGGCGGGGTGACCGCCGGTGCTGAGCGGAAACACTTCGACGTTCTGCCCTTGCCGCGTGCGCTCGTCGAACCGCACGACGATGCCGCCGCGACTGCCCGAACCCGACGCCGTCGACCAGATGATGTTTGGATCGACGGGATCCGGCGTCGCCCAACCGCTTTCGCCGCCTTCGACTCCGTGCCATTCGCTCCGCGCGATCTGACCGCCCGTGCGGCTGTTGCTCGGCCCGCGATAGGACGGTCCGTCCTGCTTGTTGCCGTAGACGTAATACGGAACGCGGTTGTCCACGGTGACGTGATAGATCTGCGCGATCGGAAGATTGATGCGATTCCAGAATCGTCCGCGCGTCGTCGAGATCGAGATGCCGGCATCGTTCGCGACCGCCATCCGCTCCGCGTTCGTCGGATCGATCCACATGTCGTGATTGTCGCCGCCAGGTGTGGTCATCGGTGGGCCGGCATTTGGAGTTGCCGCGCCTCGTCCACCGCCTGGCGGTGCAACGCCGCGACCACCACGTCCGCCCGCGCCACGACCGCCCTCAGCGATCGTCGCCCCTCCATCCATCGACCGGCTGAACGATGCGCAAAGGAAGTACGTCTCGTCGGGATTGTCCGTCGACACGGCCATGCGCGTGTAATACGGCTGGCGGCACGCCAGATTGCGATCGTAGCTGACGACATGCCACGTGCTACCGCCATCCTCCGATCGCCAGAGCTCACCGTTGTCGGTTGGTTGGCCGTGCAAGGGATTGCCGTCGCCCGTCTCGATGAGCGCGTAGACGCGATTGGGGTTCGAGCGCGCGATCGCCAATCCGATTTTTCCGATCGTGTGCGTCGGCAGTCCATTGCCTTGCAGCTTGTTCCATGTCGTGCCGCCGTCGCGGGACACAAAGATCGCGCTGCCCGGACCACCGCTCTCGCGACCCCACGTGTGCATCTCGAGCTGCCACATCGCCGCGAACAAGAGTTGCGAGTTCGTCGGGTGCATCACGACATCGATGCCTCCGGTGTTGGCGTCGACGAACAGCACGCGCTGCCACGTCTTGCCGCCGTCGGTCGTGCGGAAGATGCCGCGGTCCTGTTGCGGACCGTAGCTGTGTCCCTGTGCCGCGACGAACGCGATGTCGGGATTGCCCGGGTCGATCGCGATCCGCGCGATGCGCCCTGTCGAGTCGAGTCCCATATGCGTCCAGGTGCGACCGGCATCGGTCGATTTGTAGATGCCGTTCCCGATCGAGATATGGCTACGAATGAACGCTTCGCCGGTGCCGGCCCACACGACATTCGGATTCGACGGCGCCACCGCGAGCGCGCCGATCGAGGAGACGGGTTGGTCGTCGAACACGGGGGTCCAGTGGATGCCGGCGTCGCTCGTCTTCCACACGCCGCCCGACGCGGCGCCCGCGTAATACGTGTTCGGGTCACCCGGGACTCCGGCGACAGCGTCCGTGCGATTGCCGACGGGTCCGATGTAGCGAAAGCGAAGCGCGGAGGCCATCTGCGCGGGATCGAACGCCATCGCGGCCTGCGATCCGGCCTGTGCGCGAAGCGTCGGGGCGACGAATCCAAACGATGCTAAGGTGGCGAGTGCAGCGGCAGTAGCGCGAGCGGAGCGCGTGCAATCGAACATGAAATGCTCCCGGGGAGTGTCAGGTAGGACGTGAACCGATCATCATTCTGGCTGGTCAGGCGCGCGCGTCAAGTCCGCGGCGAGGATTGACGAACCACAGGGGCGCGTCGCCTAATTCGCCGTGCCATACTGTTCGGCATTCTCAGTGATCTCGAAGGCCAAGGCGGACCGTATGACGAACGAGCCAATTCATCCCGTGGTTCACGTCGAGTATCCCGATTGGGTCGACGAGGTCGTCAATTGGCAACGACGTTATGACTCCGATCACGACAAAATGCGGCTGGCGATCACGCTGTCGCGTGAGAATGTCGCGCGGGGAACCGGCGGCCCGTTCGGCGCGGCGATCTTTGAGCGAGAATCAGGTCGAATCGTGGCGGTCGGCATGAACAGCGTCGTCCGTCTCAACAATTGTGCGCTGCACGGGGAGATGGTGGCGTTCATGATGGCTCAGCACCGCGTCGGATCGTTCACGCTGAACGCGCCGAATCTGCCGCCGCACGAGCTGTTCAGCTCGTGCGAGCCGTGCGCCATGTGCTTGGGCGCGACGCTGTGGAGCGGCGTGCGACGTGTGGTCTGCGGTGCCGCGCGCGAGGACGCGTCGCGACTCAACTTCGAGGAGGGGCCGGTGTTCCCCCAGTCGTATCGCTATCTCGAGGATCGCGGCATCGCGATCGAGCACAACGTGCTCCGCGACGAAGCGCGTGCGGTGCTCGAGCTCTATCGTTCGACGAGCGGCAAGATCTATAACGGATGACGATTCCCGCGAACGTCATCGAGTTGACCGATCTCGTCGCGCGATGGATCCACGTGATCGCGGGGATCATGTGGATCGGAAACTCCATGCTGTTCAACTGGCTCGACCGCAACCTCCACCCGTCGGCTCGCCTCGAGGGCGAGGGCAGCACGCTGGGGGAAATCTGGCTCCTGCACAGTGGCGGATTCTACTTCGTGGAAAAGACGCTGCTCGCTGGCCAACCCTTGCCGCGGCCTCTCCATTGGTTCAAGTGGCAAGCGTACACCACGTGGCTGAGCGGCATGGCGTTGCTCGTGGTCGTCTACTACTTGGGTGGGCGCGCGGTGCTCGCCGATCCGACCGTCGCGCCGCTCACTCACGCACAAGCCATGCTCATGGGCCTGGGAGCGATCGCCGGCGGGTGGGCGATCTACGAGGCCATGCAGCGGTTTGTCGCGCCGCATGCTCCGCGCGCGGCGGCGGCCGTATGGGTCGCGGCGTTGACGGCGATCTCGATCGCGCTCACCCGGTTGCTCAACGGACGGGCCGCGTTTCTGCACGTCGGCGCGATGCTCGGCACGATCATGGCCGCGAACGTGTTCTTCACGATCATCCCCTCGCAGCGCGAGCTCGTGGCGATGGTGTCGCAAGGGCGCGGCGGCGACGCCGATGTGTCAGCGCGCGCCAAACGCGTCTCTATCCACAACAACTACTTCACGTTTCCCGTGATCGTTCTAATGATGAGCAATCACTTTCCATCGATCTACGGGAACTCTCGAAGCTGGCTGCTGCTGCTCGTGCTGATCGCCTCGGGCGCCGCGGTGCGGCACGTCCTCAATATCCGATTCTCGTATCCGTCGTGGAAACCGGCGCTCGCCGGGACGATGCTTGCATCGGTCGCGATGCTGTACATGGTGCTCGTTCCGGCGGCGCCCAACGCGAATGCGTCGCTGTCGTCGATTCCCGAGCGCGTGTCCTTCGCCGACGCGCGCCACGTGATCGATCGCCGGTGCGCCGTCTGCCACTCTGCGCAGCCCGCGGACCTGACCTTCGGTGTCGCGCCGGCCGGTGTAATGTTCGACACGCCGGCGGAGATCGCGGCCCGCGTGCTGCGGATTCGCGAACGCGCGATCGTGACGCGGACCATGCCGCCGGCGAACAAGACGAACATCACTGACGGCGAGCGTGCGTTGCTTGCGCGGTGGATCGAGCAAGGTGCGGTCATTCCGTAACATTTCGTCAGGGAGGCATTGGTGGTTGCGCCAGATCTCCTGCCGCTTTCAGGTTGGGAAAGCTTCTATGTGATCATCGGATCATCGGCGGCGGCACTCACGGGATTGAACTTCGTGGTCATCGCGCTCGGCGCGGAGTCGAGGATGATGGCGCGACCCGCCGACCTGAGCGCGTTCGGAACGCCGACAATCATCCATTTCTGCGCGGCGTTGCTCGTTTCGGCGATCCTCAGCGCGCCATGGCGCGGCGCGGCGGCCGTCGCGGCATGTATCGGCGCGTGCGGCGTCGCTGGGCTCGTATACGTGGGTCGAGCGATACTGATCGCGCGTCGCGGGACGATTTACAAGCCCGTGTTCGAGGATATTCTCTGGCATTTCGCGCTGCCGCTGGTTGTCTACACGCTGCTCCTCGTCGCCGGCGCGATATTCACGGCTCACATCGACGCCGCGCTCTTCATGATCGGGCCCGCCGTGCTGCTGCTCATGTTCATCGGCATCCACAACGCGTGGGACACGGCGACATGGATGATGTACCTCGCACGTCGGCGGCAGGATGAGGAGAATGCCGCAGCAGCAAGCAATTCGGCGACCGGCGCGGGTGGGTCATCGTGAGAAGGATTCGGTCTCGGGCGCGACGGCGGTGGAACTTAGCTTTCTCGACCCTGCTGCTGGGATCGCGACGTCGACAGCGAGACCAGCATCGAGAGGGCAGTAACGAGAGGCCAGATTGGAGAAAGCCAACTCCAACCGCGACGTCGTTCAAGGCGAAGAGGTGTTGGCAGGCTCAGGTCTGCCAACTCGATGCTCCCGTCTCGATGCTGGTCTCGCTGTCGCCGTCGCGATCCAGCCTCGCCCGACGGTGGCCAAATTTGCCAAACGACTCTTAGCTCCCTCGATACGTCGCGTACCCAAACGGACTGAGAAGCAGCGGCACGTGGTAGTGCTGATCGACGGCGACGCGGAACGCGACGACGATCTCGGAATAGAATGTGTCGCGCCCAGTGGTCGCGAAATACTCGGCGACGGCGAAGCGCAACCGATACTCTCCGGCCACGAGCGGGCCGCGCAGAGCGGGGAGTTCCGCGATGCGTCCGTCGGCGTCGGTGACGCCGGTGCCCAGGCTCGCTCCGTCAGCCGCGCGCTCGAGCGTGACGCGGATGCCTCGCGCCGGCGTCCCGAGCGACGTGTCCAACACATGGGTGCTGAGCGTGCTCACGCGGTGTCCTCGTCAACGAGCAGTTTCTGCAGTCGCAGTCGCGTGATCTTTCGCTGCTCCTCGGCCGCGACGCGAAGCTCGACCTTGGGGGAGTTGTGCAGACGGCCGCGTGCGAGCGCCAGCATTTCGTCGGCGCTCCGACCGGTCGCGCAGACAATATAGATGTATCCGAATCGACGTTCATATTCACGGTTCGCTTCGACGAGCGCATGCCGCACGGAATCTTGCGCGCTGGCGACGCTAGCTTGCTCGCCCGAAGCCCAATCGCGCTCGCGTTCGTCGTTCGGCGGGGCGCTCTCGGCTTCACCGATGCGCGGATGGCGAGCGAAGGCCTCGCGCCAATCGTGCTGGTCGAGCGACCACCAGATGTCGTCGGCGGCGGCGACCACGGCGTCCAATGACGCGTACGGCCGGCGCGCGACCATCGACGACACCCAACGTGGCGCGCCGCAGCACGCGGCGAGCAGCTCGGCCGCGCGAGCGGCCGGGACCGCATTGAGTTCGCGCAGAGTGAGCGTCACGTGGCCACGGCTCGGCCGAACACGCGGAAGCGAGCCACGCCGCCGTCGGGATAGATGTTGAGACGGACGTGCGTCGCTGTCGGCGCGGAAAGTCCGTCGAAGCGATGTCGCGCGTGCGGCTGGATCGGGGCTTCGGCCACGAGCACACGCCACGCGGCTGATGCGACGTTGGTCTCAGGCAAGCCATTCGCGTCCCAATACTCGATCATCGCGGAGCCGGGTGCGTTTCCTTTGAAGTGGTCGGTATCGAGCTCGACGCGATCGATCGCGCCGCGGCGACCGAGTCGTACGATCGACCAATCATGCCCCGGCCCGCGACGCCGCTTCGTCTCCCAACCATCACCCATGTGGGTTGAGCGTCCTGGCATGATGATATTCTGACGATGCCCGTAGTGCATGTCGCTGCATCGCACCACGAACCCGCCGTTCTCGATCGAGGCGAGATCGGCCTCGCGTCCGTTGGCGAATACGCTCTCGTCGGGCACGACGTCGCCATGCACCCGGAGGCGAGCGACGCCGCCGTCGGGGAAGATGTTGAGACGGAGATGCGTCACGCGATCCTGCGCGCCGGTCACTGCGAATGTGTTCTGCGTATTCCCGGCGAGCGGCGTGGACGCGAGCATCGCTCGCCACGGCGCGTCGGGGCCTACCAGCCACTCGGCCGACGGAACGCCGCCGACCGTGCATGCATCGATGCTCGCGCGCTCGGGAAAGTTGCCGGTAAAGAAACTCGTATCGATGACCACGCCCCGCACGATGCCCGGCAATCCGAGTCGCACGATGGCCCAATCATGGCCCGGTGCGCGACGACGGCGCGTCTCCCAGCCATCCATCCATTTCCCGCGCTCGGTGTACACTCCCTCGCGCCATTCCGGCGCTGAGGGTTTGATGAGCGACTCCTTGGGCGCGAAGAATTCATCATTCGCGGCGACCACCGCGCTGCCGAATCGCTCGGCCGCGAGGTCGGGGAGATCGATGAACACGATAAAACGGGGGACGGAGAGAACGAGGCGGGAACTGCGCTACCAATGACAACGCACAATCATATGCGTTCGTTGGCCAATCGGCCACCGACATATGTAGCTCGAACCCGTCCGAATAGTTCGCGGCCGGCGTAGGGCGTCACGGCGTGTCGATGTTCGAGTGAGCCGGGATCAACCGTAAAAGCACTCTCGGGGTCCCAAACGACGATGTCGGCGTCGTATCCGGCGGCCAGTCGTCCCTTTCGGTTCTCCAGTCCCGCGAGTCGCGCGGTGTTCGCCGACATCCACCCGGCAATTCGTTCCGGTCCGACGTTGCGCGCGCGTGCGCCCGTCCAAACCGCCGATAAGGACAGTTGTAAGGACGCGATACCGCCCCACGCGGCAAAGAAGTCGCCGTCCGTCGCCTTCATCGTCGGCGGGCACGGTGAGTGATCCGACGCCACCAGATCGATCTCATCACGGATCAACGCATCCCACAGCGCATCGCGCTCGGCGCGCCCGCGAATCGGCGGCGCGCATTTGAATTCAGTCGCTCCGTCGGCGATGTCCTCGGCCGCAAACGTGAGGTAATGCGGACACGCCTCGACGGTCAGCGGCAGACCCCGCGCCCTCGCCGCGCGGATCGTGTCGATCGATTCGGCGGACGAGAGATGCACGATGTGCACCGGTGTCGGCCGCGACTCCATCAATCGAACGAGGAGCGCGATCGCGCTCCGTTCCGCGACCGCTGGTCGCGTCGCGAGATATTTCGCGTAGCGCCTCGATCCGCTCGCCGGAACGGGCAGGAGCCGCGCGGGATCCTCGGCATGAACCATGAGCGGCAAGCCAGTCCTGGCAAGCACCGGAAACGCCGCGCGAAGATCTTGTTCGCTGACCGCCGGAAACTCGTCGACACCGGATGGCGATAGGAAGCACTTGAACGCACGCACGCCGGCGTCACGCAGCGGGAGGAGCTGGTCGACGTTCCCCGGAATCAGTCCGCCGATGAACTCGACGTTGACGATTCCCTGATCGTCGAGGGCCGCGCGTTTGGCTGCGAGGGCCGCGACGGACGTCGTTGGCGGAATGGAGTTGAGCGGCATGTCGAGCATCGTCGTCACGCCTCCGGCAGCGGCGGCACGGGTCGCCGTCGCGAACCCCTCCCACTCCGTTCGTCCGGGTTCATTCACGTGGACGTGCGTATCGACGATGCCCGGCATGATCACGAGATTCTCATAATCGACGACGCGAGGGCTCGAGTCGGCATCGTCCCACGCCCCGACGCGCGAGATGCGACCGCGTGACACGTGCACCGATGCGGCGCGGATGCCGTCGGCCGTGACGACGCGCTGCGAACGAAGGACGATGTCCGCGTCGCTCATCCTTGTCGTCGTTCCGCTGTCAGCTCGTTTCGATCCAGAATCGGCGGAGCAGCCGCTCCGCCACGCGATTTCGATACACGGCGGACGAGCGCACGTCGTCGATCGGCGCGATCTCGCGACCGAGCGTCATCGCCGCCTGCTCGATTGACGCGCCAGCGGCAAGCGCGCGCTCGGTCGCGTAGGCACGAACGACCGTCGGCGCGACGCTACCCACCGCGAAGCGCGGTGCGGGGGCGCGAACGCCGGCAACGACGACCTTCGAGATCGCCTGCGCCGCGCGCGTCCCGACCTTTCGAAACCACTGACGTCCATCAACCCGCGGCACTTCCACGGCGACGATCAGCTCGTCGGCGCGCATAACCGAGGCGCGGTACGCCGTATAGAACTGCGTGATCGGAACCCGTCGTTCACTCCCGACGCTCCTGAGCACAATGATCGCGTCCGCCGCGGCCAGGACTGGAACGGAATCGGCCGCCGGCGAGCCGTTGGCGATGTTGCCGGCGATTGTGCCCCGATTCTGGATCTGGGGACCGCCGACCTGTCGCGATGCGTCGATCAACATCGGCAGCCGCGCCGCGACGAGGGGCGAGCGAATAATCGCGGTGTACGTCGTCAGCCCGCCGAGCACCAGCATATCGTCGCGCACGGAGATGCCGCGCAGCGCGTCGAGTCCCCAGATGTCGACGAATCGTCGCGGTGCCAGCGTCCCAAAGTTGAGCGCGACGTAGAGATCGGTGGCGCCGGCGATCGGCGTGCGTGCCTCTTCGCTCAGCATGCGCAACGCGTCGTCGAGCGCCGACGCGCGCCGAAGGTCCAGGCTCGACACACCCGTCCTCATGTCTGGCGCGCCTTCATGATCGCGCGGTAGATCGCCGCGTAGCCGGTGCAGCGACACAGGTTGCCCGACAACGCGACCTTGATTTCGTCGAGCGTTGCGTTGGGCGCGAGCGGCAGCGCAGCCATGATCATTCCGGGCGTACAGATCCCGCATTGCGCGCCGACCTCGCTCATGAACGCGTGTTGCAACGGGTGATCGCCGCCAAGTCCTTCGATGGTCTCAACGTCGGCGCCTTCGACTTGCGCGAGCGGTACCAGACACGAGCACACCGGGTCACCGTCGATCAGCACGGTGCACGCGCCGCATTCGCCTTCGCCGCATCCTTCTTTGGTGCCGGTCAGCGCGCACTGTTCGCGCACCACATCGAGCAGACGCGACATCGAATGCGCGTCGACGTCGGTGGCGACGCCATTCAGCGTGAAGCGCACGCGACGAGATGTTCGGGGATCGCAGGAATCTCGCGGACGTCGAGTCCAAGATAACGAATGGCGTTCACGACCGCCGGCGCCGGCCCGTCGACGGGAAGTTCGCCGAGGCCCTTGGCGCCAAATGGTCCCCCGACATACGGGTTCTCTAACATCACGATATCGAGCTCCGGCGTGTCGAGCGTCGTCGGGATGATGTAGTTCGTCAGTTGCGCGTTGGCCATCCCTCCGTTTCGCATGACGACGTGCTCGAGCAGCGCGTAGCCGAGGCCTTGCGCGGTGCCGCCCTCGATCTGACCGCGCGCCAACGCCGGATGAATCGGTCGCCCGAATTCCTGGACCGCGGTGAGCTTGACCGGCCGGACCTCGAACGTGTCCGGATCCATCTCGATCTCGACGACGTCGCAACCCCAGGCATAGGTCGCGTATGCATCGCGATGATAGGTGTGATCGTCCCACTGAATCCAATCGGGCGGCTCGTACTTTCGGAGGACCGAGAACGCGCCATGGCGGGCGTGGTAAGCGGCGGGCGTGAGATCGCCGAGCCGCCGCCTCATCTCGAGGGCGCATTCCTCGAGGATTTTTCCGACGACCATGCACGTTCGGGACGCGACGGTCGGGCCGCTGTCGGCAACGAGTGTCGTGTCGGGTTGCGCGACTTCGACGTCCTCGTACGAGATGCCTAATGCGTCGGCGACGATCTGGGCGTGCATCGTGCGCGTGCCCTGGCCGATCTCCGTGCTGCCGACGGCGATTCGCACGCCGCGCTCGGTGAGATCGAGCCGCGCCTTAGAGTTCAAGTGGCGCTCGCCGCTACCGGTAAATCCAGCGCCATGAAAGAAGAGGGCGAGGCCGATTGCTCGATTGGTGCCGGCGAACTCGTCGCGCTTCTTGCGGAAGTCGGTCCGTCGCACCGCTTCGTCGAGCACCATGCGCGCGCTGCAATCGACGCCCATGACTTGGCCGGTGGCGGTTGTGTCGCCTGGACGCAGCGCATTCTGCTCGCGAAGCGTGACCGGATCCATCCCCAACTCTTCGGCGATACGTTCGATGTGCACCTCGACGGCGAATTGCGTCTGCGGCGCGCCGAATCCGCGGAAGGCGCCGTTCGGCGGCGTGTTGGTCGCCATCGCCCGTCCACGGATCCGCGTGTTCTCACACCGATACGCGCCCGCGGCATGGATGCACCCGCGCGACAGCACGACGGGGCTCAGCGTCGAATACGCGCCGCCGTCGAGGAGGACGTCGACATCCATGGCGACGATGCGCCCGTCGCGCATGACGCCGGTGCGGTGCCGCACGATCGACGGATGGCGTTTCGTCGTCGCGACCATGTCCTCCACGCGATCATACAAAATCTTGACCGGCCGACCCGCCTTGAGCGCGAGCAACGTGGCGTGTCCGGCGATCATCGACGGATACTCTTCCTTGCCGCCGAATCCACCGCCGGTTTCAGTCTGCACGACGCGAATATGAGCGCTGGCGCCGAGGAGACTCTTGAGCGCCTTGAGCACGTAGAACGGACATTGCAGCGAGCCGAACACCGCGATGCCGTCCTCTTCGGGCATCGCGACGACGACGTTCGGCTCGATGTACACATGCTCTTGATGGCCGGTCCGATACGTTCCTTCGACGATGAAGTCGGCATCGGCGAGCGCGGACTCGACGTCGCCTTTCACGATGTCGATCGCCTTGAGCACGCCCTCCGACCGCTCCGGGTCGAACACCGGCGCGAGCTCCTCATAATCGATGTCGACGCGCACAGCGCCGAGGACCTCGCGATCCTCGTGCGCGAGCAAGAGAATCGGCTCGGCGAGATGGCGCACGTCACGCTCGACGAGGAACGGCTGGTCCTGCTCGATGAGATCGCAGACGTTGCGTCCAGGAACGTCGCGATAGTCGACGACGATCAAGCCCGGTGTCTCGCCGACGACACGCACCGACCGCACGCGGCCGCGCGGAATCGTCGAGCGAATCGTGCGGCCGTGCAGCATCCCGGCGAACACGAGGTCGTCGGCATAGCGCGCGTGGCCTGTCGCTTTGCCGATTCCGTCCTTCCGCGGAACGTTGCTACCGACTGCCGGCATCATGAGTAGCTGAGAGGTCTGTCACAATCGCGTCAAAAAAGTCCAACCTTGCCCCGAACCGAGGCGATGAGCTTCGCCGGGTCGTAGCCGACGCCGTCCTTGAACACGAGAGTCACTTTGCGAATGTCCTCGATGCGCGCCGACGGGTCGCCATCGAGCACGACGAGGTCCGCCTGCCTGCCCGCGGCGATCGAGCCGACGCGGGCGGCACGGCCGAGGTACGTGGCGCCGTTCAGTGTGCCGACCTTGATCGCCTCGAGTGGCGTGAGGCCGCTCTCGACGAGTAGCTCGATCGCGCGCTGATCGGAATAACCCGGAATCACACCGCCGCCGCCGGTTGGGTCGGTGCCGGCGAGCAGCAAGCCGCCGGCGCGGAAAAAGTCGACCTCGAGCTGTCGCGCCTTTGGGAAAAGCGTCGTGTATGGCGATTTCGTGTTCCCCGCCGTCGCGGTGAAGCGTTGCTCGAATTGCTGGCGCAGCAGCGGATCGAGGACGTCGAGGCCCGGAGGCATCGGGCGTCCGGGCGTGATGGTCTCGAATATCGTCAGCGTCGAGGTGAGCGCGACGTGATGCTGCACGAGATCTCTAATGAGCGATTTGACCGCGTCGCTGTTCGGGTCGACCGCGGCGAGTGCCGCTTGACCTGCACCCTGACCGGGACAGACATCGGGCTTCTTGTCGACGACAAAATCGGTCGACGCGAAGAAGCCGTGCTCCAGATTGTCGATGCCGAGCTGCGCGGCCTCGCGATACGTGACAGAGCAGAGATGGCCGGTCGTCTTGAGGCCGCGCTTATGCCCTTCGTCGATCGCCGCCCGCAGCTCGTCGCGCGTGATGTGCATGTACGCCTTGAGCGACGTCGCGCCCATGTCCGACCAATAGTCGACCAGACGTCGCGCGTCGGCCGCGTCGGTCAGTTCGTGTACCTGCGTGAGCCCGAGGCCGGCGCCCTCGAGATACGGCGCGGTCGCGTCGATCCATGGTCCGGCGCGTTCGCCGCGATCGATGCTGCGCTTGATGTTCAACTCGCCGAAGCCGTTCATGTTGCCGCCGGTGCGCATCGACGTCACACCGCCGGCGAGGTACAGTCGCGTGAAGCTCTCGGCGAGATACGCATACACCCCGGGACCCGTCGGATAGTACAAATGCTCGTGGACCATCACGAGGCCAGGGATCACCGACCTGCCGCTCAAATCCAGCACCTGCGCGCCGGCCGGGATCTGCACGCTCGCGTCTGGGCCGACCGCGGCGATCATTCCGTCACGGATCACGATCGTCTGATTGGTGCGCGCGGGTGCGCCGGTGCCGTCGATGACCCGGACGTGGGTCAACGCAATCGTCGGCGTGTCGACCTGCACGAATGCACGGACAGAGGTTGTGAGGACAGGCCTCGATCCGCGCGCTGCCTGCGACTCGGCGATCTTGGCAGCGAGCACGACGGCGAGCGCCCCGAGTGAAAACAGCCGCGGCGTCAAGCGCCGCCATGTGATTCGCTTGGTGATCATGGGCGAGAATCTGGCGCGCGGTGGCGCGGCGCGCCATTATCGCCGCGACGATTCACGTTTGGTCTCCCGGAGATTGCGTCGTGTCCTCATCCGCGTTTTTTCGTCTCACCGCATCCCGATGCCTGCGCGCGGCGTTGTTGGTCGTCGCCAACTCCGCGGTACACGCTCAGCGCGGCGGCAATCCAGCCGCTGCCGCCGCGATCAAGGAGCGCTACAGCAAGCTCGAAGTACGGATCCCGATGCGCGACGGCGTGAGGCTCTTCACGTCGATTTACGTTCCGCGCGACAGCGCGCGCGACTATCCGATCTTGCTGGATCGAACGCCCTACGGTGTCGCTCCCTACGGCGCCGACGCGTACCGCACGTCCCTCGGGCCGAGCGGGAATCCGAAATTCGCGGAATCAGGATTCATCTTCGCGTATCAGGACGCGCGCGGTCGAAATTACTCCGAGGGCGCGTACACCGAGATGACGCCGCACAAGGACCTGAAGACGGGACCGAGCGACGTCGATGAGTCCACCGACTCCTACGACACGATCGACTGGCTCATCAAGAACGTCTCGCGCAACAATGGCAGGGTCGGCATCTACGGCACGTCGTATCCGGGTTTCTATACGACCGCGAGCTGCATTGATCCGCATCCGGCGCTCAAGGCGTGCGAGCCCGGCGCGCCGATGACCGACCTATGGATGGGCGACGACCTGTTTCACAACGGCGCATTCATGCTCGGGGCGAATTTCGATTTCTATCTCGGCTACGGTCGCACGCCGCGCGCGCCGGGGCTCGGACCGGACCCGCGCTATCCCGGACCCGAGAACATCAGCGACGCCTACAAATTCTTCCTCGACCTGGGGCCAATTGGTTTGGGCTCGCGCAAATGGCTTCCGCCGGAAACGGCTCCGCTGTGGGACATCGTGATGCACCATCCGAGGTACGACGACTACTGGCAGGCGCGCGACATCAGCCGCCACGTGAAACGCGTACCCGCGATGCTCGAAGTCGGAGGCTACTACGACGCGGAGGATCTCGCCGGCCCTTGGCGCACGTTCCGCGGCATTGAACGTCTCGCGCCGGGCGCGGACAACCACATCGCGATCGGTCCATGGTCGCACGGCGGATGGTCGCGCGGCGATGGCAACACGATGGGATCGCTGCGCTGGCAGACCAAGACCGGACCGTGGTTCCGGGATTCGGTGGAGTTGCCGTACTTTCTGCACTACCTCAAGGGCGACCCCGCGCCCGCGTTGCCGAAAGTGCTCGTATACCGAACGGGCGGCGATCGATGGGATCGTTACGAGAGCTGGCCACCCAAGAACGCAAATTCGAGATCCCTCTACCTGTTGCCAGGTGGCAGACTCGGCTGGCAGCGGCCGCAAACGCTGTCGAGCGCCACGAACGCCGAGAAGTTCGACGAATACCTGAGTGATCCGTCGAATCCCGTGCCGGTCGTTGGTCGCACCGATCGCGAGGGAATGCCACGCGACTACATGACCGGGGACCAGCGCTTCGCGTCGAAGCGCCCTGACGTGATCGCGTTCCAGACGGAGCCGCTCGCCGAGGACGTGACGATCGTTGGTCCCGTCGCGCCCGTGCTTCACGTGACGACGAGCGGCACCGACGCCGACTTCGATGTCAAGTTGATCGACGTGTTTCCGGCCGACGCGCCGAATTGGCCCGGCGACACCACCGGCTTCACTGTGGCCGGCTATCAACAGCTCGTGCGAGGGGAGCCGTTCCGCGGTCGGTACCGCCGCGATCCCGCCACACCGGTCGCGTTCGTGCCCAGTAAGCCGGACTCGTTGCGATTCGCGATGCCCGACATCAACCACACGTTCCGAAAGGGGCACCGCATCATGGTGCAGATCCAGAGCTCATGGTTCCCGCTCACGGATCGCAATCCGCAAGCGTTCGTGCCGAACATCTTCGAAGTGCACGCGGCCGAGTTCCAGAAAGCGACGATGCGCGTGTATCACACGACGGCGCGGCCCTCACGGATCGAGGTGTACGCGCTTCCATAGGAGGACGCTCGGTATCGACTCGTTCAACTCCTGCCGTAACGGACGATCGCGACGATCGGCGGACCGACGGCGACCATGTGCCACACGAGTTGGGAGTAGAATTGCCAGTTCGGTGGACTCACGGACCGGCCGCCGAAGAGCGGAACGACGATGAAGTTCATCACGAGCCAGACCGTCGCACCGAGCAGCGTGCCGACAACGGCCTTCCCACCAACCGAGTCCACGACCGCGCGAAGTCCGGCGAACGTGCGCAGCGCCACGTAATAGATCGTGGTCCATCCGTAGGCCACGGTGAAGTGCAGAAGCACGCCGAGTGCGACAGTGGCCGCTCCGCCCTCGAACGAGCCTTTACCGATCAACCGCGACGCGATTCCCTGAAAGATTCTCGCCGACGTGGTGAGGTGAAGGATCCATGAGTACAGCACGATCGCGTAGGTGCCGTCGAGAATCGCGACGACGGCGCCGGCTTTCGCGACGCTGGCGAGGTCGCTCGTGTCGCGTGGCAGAGAGATGGTGGCGGTAGTCATGAGCTGGAGCGTAGCCCGGCGCGCTTCGGCGGGCTACGAACCGGGGATGAGGCGAGATTTTCGCGCGATGAAACGTACGACCAAGAAAACGCGCTCCGCCTACCGCACGGCAAAAGCCAAGAATCGCTCAGTATAGAACAACGCCAGCTGCGAGCTCACCCCATTGAACACTTCGTCGAACGCGTGTTCAGCCCACGGAATCTCCAAGTACGCGACGCGGGTACCGGTCGTCGCCAAGCGCTCGCCGAGCTGCGCGCCGAACTTGGCTTCCACCGAATGGTCGCGTCGCCCATAGATCAACAACGTGGCGGGCAGCGGTTTCGTCGCGTACATGATCGGCGACGCCTCGGCGTAGCGCTCCGGCATCTGATCTGGTGTTCCGCCGATCAGCGCTTCCTCGAGCTCTCGACAATGCAACGGATCCGGGCGAGGTGGATTGCGGTACGCGTCGACGAGATCGGCCGGACCGTAGTAGCTGACCACCGCGCGCACGCGAAGCGCCGACGGACGATAGGCGGCGAGCATCGCCAAATGTGCGCCCGCCGAGCGACCGAGCAGTACGACGCGCGACGTATCGCCACCATACTCGGCACCGTGTGCGGCGACCCATGCGAGCGCGGAGTCGACGTCGTCGAGCAGCGTCGGCCATTTCCATTGCGGCGCATGCCGGTAGTCGATGGCGAACACCACGTATCCGCTCGACGCCAACCAGCTCGCGAAGTTTGCGTGCGACGTCGGATCGCCGCGCTGCCACGCACCGCCGTAGACCTGCACGACGATCGGGAATAGACCTGGCCGTTTCGGTTGGTGGACCTCGAGCGTGAGCGGAACGCCGTCGGGTTTCGCGAATGGAACCGCGTGGGTCACGCGCGACTCCACGCGCGGAATGCCGAAGAACAGATCGCGAACGACGAGCGGCCGCGCGCGAAGCGGCGTAATGGGGGTGGCGGACATCCCACGCATCGCGGCGTCGAACCGGCGAATGGTCGAGGGCAATCGCGCAAAAATCGACGCAGAAAGGACGAACGAGACGAGACACGCCGCCACCACGATCTTCGCCACGACAGAGTGTTGCACGTCGCGAACGACGAGCCCGATGCCGATCACCGATGCGACAATGATCCAGGCGCTGACTTCCGGCCCGCCGACGCCGAACGTGAGCAGGAAGTAAGTCGGCGCGGGGATGATGATCCACAGCGCGAGAAAGAGCGCGGCGATTGCGATCGCGAAGGCGAGCCAGCGGGTCACGTCGTGGTACGCGTGACCGCCGGCCGTCGGATCTGTCAACGCTTGTCCGTTTTGTCTGCCTTCGTAGCTCGCTCGGCGCGCGCCTTCGCCACCATCTCCTTCACTTCGCGCATCAACGTCGGGCCGCTGTAGGGAATGCCATCCTTGATCGTCCACTCGATGCCGCCGGTGTGCACCGGTTTCCCGTCCTTGATGTCGTCGACGCCGGTGGGATACAGGATCTTCAGGTTCTCGAGCGGGTTGCCGTTCACGACGATGAGATCGGCCTTGTAGCCCTGTCGCACGCGACCGAGCTCCGTCTCTTTGCCGAGGATGCGCGCGTTGTTCTGGGTGGCGTGCTGGATGACCTTGATCGGGTTGAACCCGGCCTCTTGGTGCAGCTCGAGCTCGCGGAGGAGGCCGAAGCCGTACATCTGGTAAATGAACCCGGCGTCGTCTCCAGCGCCGACTAAGCCGCCCTTGCGCTCGAAATCGCGGACCGCGTTCATCCAAATTCTATAATTCTCCTTCCAGAACGTCTCATCGGTCGACGTCCAGCCGAAGAAGTACGATCCATGGTTTGACGGGTCGGGCCGGAAGTACTCCTCGAGCGTCGGGTGGAGGTAGTCGCCGAACCAGGGTTGCGTCCGCGCCCGTTGCAAATCTCTCGATGCCTCGTAAATGTCGAGCGTCGGTATCCACGCGACGTGATGCGCGACCATCGAGTCGAGCACCATCTGCAGCCGCGCCGGGTCGGCCTCGCGCCAGAGATGGCCGGCCCAGCGGAAACGGTCTGTCTCGTTGTTGTAGTTGTAGTACGACGGAAAATCCTGTACGCCGCCGGGTATGGCCGCGTCGGGGATGCCGTACCAATGCTCGATGCTCGTGGTGCCGAAGTGGATGTCGTCCCAGGCGTTGGTCTCCTCGACGCCGACGTGGTGCGCGATGCGGAGTCCTTCTTTGTGTGCCTCATCCTCCATCACTTGCATGATGTCGCGATCAATGCCGAGCAGCTTGATGCCGTCGACGCCCATCGCCTTGAGTGCGCGCACACGTGCACGCGCCGAGTCGAGGTTCGTCGGCCGGCCGAACTGTGGATAGATGAAGATGCGCGGCGCGACGAGCGTCCCTTTCGCGCTGGCGTCGCGCCAAGCGAGCGCCTTCTTCGTGTCGCTGCCCACGTCGCGGATCGCCGTGATGCCGCACGCGAGCCAGATGTCGAATTCATACTGAATGGGCTGCGTCGTGCCGGAGCGCTCGTCTTGTAGATGTGCGTGCGCATTGATCAGGCCCGGCAGGACGTACTTTCCTGTCGCGTCGATCTCGGCGGTGGCGGCGTTGCCGGCCGGCCGGCGCCCCTCGCCTCGCTTGAGGGCGACGGGATCGAGCGCCGCCATCTGCGTGATCGTGCCGCCCTCGAGGACGATGTCGAACGGTCCGCGGGCCGGCGTTCCGTTGCCATCGACGACCGTGGCGTTGCGAATGATGAGCCGCGCGGGACGCACGCCGTGTGTGACGGTCGTTTGCGCGGCCGCGACGGTGCTGAGCGAAAATGTGGTGAACGCAGCGAGAGAAATGCGAGCTCGCATCTGGACACTCGGAAGAGGGCAGGGTAGGATGCGCCGACCGTTCAACCTGCCGCAGCGCCGAACGGTCCGCAATACTCGGGAGGCCGCTCATCCAAGACGAAAAAACCGGCTGGAAGAGCGCGACGATGCCCGAGGCGCTGAGCGTCGCGACGGTCGAGTCCCTGCTCTCGCCCTGGCGTGGACCGCGACGGGTCGCCGAAGTGCATCCGCTTGACGGCGGTCTGATGAATCGGAACTATCGGATTCGGTTCGCCGGTTCGTCCGAGAGGTTCGTGCTGCGGTTCTTCGACCGCGATCCCGCGGCGTGCGCCAAGGAGGCCGCGGTGCTCACGCTCGTGCGCGGTGACGTTCCCGTTCCCGATGTCCTGCACGCCGAGCCAAGCGGCAGCGCAAGCTTTCCGCCCTTCCTCGTCCTCGAGTTCATCGACGGAATCTCGTTGCGAGAACTGAAAAAGCGCGGCGACCTGCAATCGATTGGCGAAGCCGCGCACGACGCGGGGCGGGTGCTCGCCGGGCTGTCCCGACGCCGATTCGATCACTCAGGACTTCTCACGCCAGAGCTCACCATCGAGCCGGGCGTGTTCGAGAACGCGACGACGTCCGGCCTGATCGATCACTTCGCCTCGTCGTTCGTCTTTCAGCGTCGCATCGATGCGGCCCTGACTGAACGCGTGAAAGAATGGGCGAGGTCTCGCGAAAGCCGGCACACGCAACCGATCAGCGTCTCACTCGCGCACGGCGACTTCAACGCGGCAAACGTTTTCGTTCGTGAGGAAAACGGCCGCTGGATCGTCGCGGCCATTCTCGACTGGGAATTCGTGTTCGCCGGTTCGGTCTTCTGTGACATCGGCAACATGCTTCGCTACGAGCGAACAGAGCGTCCGCGCTTCGAGCCCCACTTCTCACGCGGCTGCATGGACGGCGGATTGCAGCTCGGCGACGATTGGCGGCAGCTTGCCCGTCTCGCCGACCTACCTGCCCTGTGCGAGCTGTTGACGCGCGACGCTGTTCCCGAGTCAGTCGTCGACGAGCTGCGCGGACTGATCGCGGCGACCGTTGGCGCTGAAGGAATCTGATGTCCTTCCGGTTCAACGAGGCTCAGGCGACTCCGGCGGCCCGTTGGTCGCCGAATCCGGAACGATCAACAACGTGGGATCGACGTCCGCTGGCTGAACGTTGGTGATCTGCGTCTGCTGCACGACGTGCAGCGTGTCGACCGTCGGATCGTTGCCGACGTAGCTCTGGAACCCGACGATGTCGTGAATGCCCGAAAACGTCGTATTCGTGATCACCTTGATCGGCGTCCCTTCAATCTGCGCGCGAATCGCGCGAAGCTTGAGCGCGTATTCGATCAGCGGTCCGTCGGTCGATTGATCGGCGACGATGAGCGGCTCGAACGGATTCGGGATCGGTGCCGGCAGTGGCGACGTCCAGATCTCCGTCACCGCGTGCGCCGGGAATGTTTGGTCGCCCCAGACGACGCGATAGTCGGTCGTCACGCGATAGTGTTGCGTCGCATGTCCGTCGATCGCGTCGCCGGCCCCGAGCCTCTCGAGCTTGAAGTTGACGTCGAGCAACTCGAGCTGGTTGAGGAATCCCTGTCCCATTCCGCCACCGCGCCCGCGCCGGCCGCCCCCTCGCGCCGCACCACCGCCGCCGCCTGGAGGCCCGCCGCCACCGCCGCCACCGCGACCACCACGTCCGCCCGCACGTCCGGCGCCACCAGCGTCGCCCCCAGGAGCGCCGCCCCCGAATCCGCCGCGTCCGCCGCCCATCACGCGTCCGAGCGCGACGACCGCCGGTCCGCCGAACATGTCGTTCGCGGATGTGTATCGCTGATCCTTCACGTGCTGGACGAATGCCTTGCCCGAGTCGGTCGCGATCAGATAATCGTCCGTCGTCACGCCCTGCGGCGCCGGCGTGAAGACGAGGAACTCGATCCGCGACCGGTTGTTTACGGCAATGCCGCGGCCGCGCATGACTTCGTCGTCCTGGCCGCGCGGCGTCGAGCCGGCGTACACTTGCGTCGATGAGGAGATTCTGAACGAGACGCCAGGCGAGCGAGCGAGGGGGGTGACTGCCGCGATGCTCCCGATGAGACCGGCGAACGTCAGCAAAACCAGCGCGCCGCCAGATTCGCGACGTCGATATCGTGTCGAGCTCGAGACCACGCGTTCTCCGAAATGCGTTGTTGATTGACTGAAGATCATACGTCTGCCGGTGGGGGAACGTTCATACTACCGCAAGGGCGCGCCACGACCTGGCCAGTTGCCGCGACTCCGTCGGCGAGACATTATTGCGAACCCGAAGCGGCGCGGCTCGGGTTCCTGATTCAGCACTCCAAGCTCCGCCTTCCACGTCATGCCCGATCAGCCCGACGCCGCCGGTTCTCCCGCTCCCACACCAGAGCCCGCGCCCAACGGCTCAACCACGCGCCCATCGTTCGATCCGCGGGTGCTCGACCGGACGGTCATCGCCCGGCCGCTCATGGATGAGCTCAACGCCAAGGGCGACGACGCGCTCGTCGACATCGTCATTGATCTCAACCTCAATTTTCCCGGCGGCCGTGATCGGGCACGCGAGCGCGTGCGAGATCTCGCGATCGCCGCGCTGGCCGCGACCGGTGGCCGCGAAGCGGGGGCTGGCGTCGACGATCGCAAGACGGAGCTGAGCGACCAGTACGTGTTCGCTCGACTGCCGGGACGCGCGATCAGAGCGATGGTGCGCCTCGACGCGGAGTCGGTCGGCGGCGTGGCGTACGCGCCGTATCGCGTGATCTTCCGCGTCTGGCCCGACTTCGAGATCCGCGCGCTGCTCACACATTCGGTCAGCACCGTCAAAGCCGATGCCGCGTTGACCTCGTTTTCGGCAGGCGGCAGTCGGGTCGTGTGGGCGGTTCTCGACTCGGGAGTACAGGGCGACCATCCGCATTTTCGCAAGCACAACACGCTCGAGCTCGAGGCGCCGCTGCGTCATCGCGATTTCACGGCGGGCCCTGACGGCGTCGAGAGTCCGCTCGTCGACGAGTTCGGTCACGGGACGCACGTCGCGGGAATCATCGCCGGCGAGCTGGTCGCGGCCGAGGTCGAGAAGAGCGTGAAGGGGCACGCGGTCACCGCGGTGTCGCGGCATCAGGACGAATCCGGGCAAACGGTGCACGAAGCTGTGGCGCTCATCCGCATCCGCGGCGTCGCCCCCGAATGCACGATCATCAGCGTGAAAGTGCTCGACAAGGAAGGGAAGGGTCAGGTCAGCAATCTCATTACCGCGCTCGAGGAGATCGAGCGGATCAACGGCTACGGAAAGGACCTTCGCATCCACGGCGTCAATTTGAGCGTCGGCTACGACTTTGATCCCGAGTGGTTCGCCTGCGGACAGAGTCCATTGTGCAATGTCGTCGATCGCGTGGTGCGATCGGGCGTGGTGGTCGTCGTCGCCGCGGGAAATACGGGCTATGGGTACCAAGACACCGTAGCGCGGGGCTCGGTCGCGGCTGGATTGACATTGAGCATCAACGATCCGGGGAACGCCGACCGCGCGATTACCGTGGGATCGACGCATCGCGACATGCCCCATATCTACGGTGTATCATACTTCTCATCAAAGGGGCCGACGGGCGACGGACGTCCGAAGCCGGACCTCGTCGCGCCCGGAGAAAAAATCATATCATGCGGCGCCGGCTCGACGCTGGCTGGCGCTCGCGCTGCGTCGAAGAGCGAGGCGCTCTATGTCGAGGACAGCGGAACGAGCATGGCCGCCCCGCACGTATCGGGCGCCATCGCCGCATTTCTTTCCATCCGTCGCGAATTCATTGGCCAAGCCGACGAAGTGAAGCGCATCTTCCTGGAATCGGCGACCGATCTCCATCGAGAACGCTACTTCCAGGGCGCCGGCTTGGTCGATGTCATGCGCGCGATTCAATCGGTGTAGCCCATGCCATCGCCAGCGAAACTCGGATCGTTCGACTACTTCCCAGTCGAGTTCACGAAAGACGGCGCCGTCTTCAAGCAAGAGCAGGTCGATGCGGTGGTAAAATTGGTTGGCCAGCCATCGCAGCCGAACGGCATCACGGATCTCTTCGTCATCTCGCACGGGTGGAACAACGACATTCCCGAGGCGGAAGGTCTGTACGCGAGCATTTTCGCCAAGATCGACGAGGTGTTGGCGCAGGGGAATGCGGCGTGCGTCACCGTGCGCGCGCGGCGCGCCGCGGTCGTCGGCGTCCTTTGGCCGTCGAAGAAGTTCGATGAGGCGTCGCTCATTGCAGGCGGGGCCGCGGGGATGGCCGCGAACGACACGTCCGAGCTGACGAAGTCGCTCGATCTGCTCACCGGGTTCATGGGGACGCCCGACGCGGCGCAGTCGCTCAAGCGCGCGGCCGACCTCGTGCCGACGCTCGCCGGCTCTCTCGACGCGCGCGATGAATTCGTCCGTATCGTTCGCGCGTTCATGCCGCACGACGTGAACACCGAGGAGCCGGTGATCCCCGAAGACTTGTTCACGCTCGACGGTGACCAGTTGCTCCAGCGACTCAGCCGTCCGGTGCACGACGCGACCGCCGGCAGTGGTGGGGGCGGCGGCGCCGCGGGTTTCGGCAATTGGATCGGCAAAGCGGTCGACGGGGCGAAGAGTCTCGTCAATCTCGTCACGTACTATCAAATGAAAAACCGCGCCGGGGTCGTCGGCGAGAAAGGCGTGTACGACGTGCTGCGACAAATCCGCGCCGCGCGTCCAGCCGACGGAAACGAGGCGCTCCGACTCCATCTGATCGGCCACAGCTTCGGCTGCCGGCTCGTCACGGCGGCGACCGCGGGCCCGGCGAACACGCCGCCACTACCAGTCGATACGCTCACGCTGCTTCAAGCGGCATTCTCGCATTTCGGTTTCGCCCAAGCGTACGATGGCACGCACGACGGATATTTTCGCGGAGTGGTGACGGAGGCGCGCGTGCGCGGACCGATCATCATCACGTTCACGGCGAAGGACAAAGCGGTGGGCCTGGCCTATCCCATCGCCTCACGCGTCGCGCGACAGATCGCCGCCGCGATGGGCGACGCGAACGACCCCTACGGTGGACTCGGCAGAAACGGCGCGCAGAAGACGCCCGGCACGCAGACCGTGACGCTCGGCCAAGTCGGAAGCACGTACGCATTCGCGCACGGGATATACAACCTCGACTCGAACGCCATTATCGGAGGCCATTCGGATTTGGCGCACGCGGAGGTTGCGTACGCGATCGTGAGCGCGGTAGCCGTCGCGTAGCGCTGGCAATCCTGAGCGAAGCGATCTGCTGTTGTCGTTACGGCGGCATCGCGTTTTCCGTTTTGAGTTGTCCGCACTCTACGTTTTCCGTTCTCCGTTTTGGGTTTTCAGTTATTCAGTCGCGCGGCTCCGGGACGGCTCTCGGTAGAGCCGAACTCCGCGGCCGCGCGTCTTATTCGGCGGACGCCGTGAGCGGGCAAGAACCGTCGTGGTCCATCAGTCACTGGACAACTGAGAACTCATAACGGAGAACGGAGAACGCCGAGTTCGGAAAACGGCAAAACTGACAACGCGACTAACCAGCGACGGCATCCTTCGCTTCGAAGGATGACCAAACTGTTCGTTCTACCGCTCCCCCGTTCACTCGATCCTGAGTGCCACCACCGGATCGACGCGCGATGCTCGGCGCGCCGGAATCCAGCTCGCGACGATCGCGGCGGCGCCGAGGACGGCGACGATCGTCACGTACGTGATCGGATCTGACGGCGTGAGATCGAACAACAAGCTTCGCATGACACGGGTCGCACCGAGTGCCCCGCCGACGCCGACGATCGTCCCGAGCGACGCGAGCGCCACACCTTCGCCGACGACGAGCCGTTGCACGCGCCCGCGATCGGCGCCGAGTGCGATGCGGATTCCGATCTCGCGCGTTCGCGCGGCGACAGCGAGCGCCATCACGCCATAGATTCCCACGCCCGCTAACGACAGTGCGGTGAGCGCGAAGAGTCCGAGCAGCGAGGCGCTGAACCGCGCCTGCGCCGTTGCTCCCGCGGCGCGGGCGCTCATGGTCTGCATGTCGTACACCGGGAACGACGGCGCGACGTCGTGAATGGCACGTCGGACTTCCGGTCCGAGCGACGCGACGTCACGCATCGACCGCACGAAGATCAAGATGCCGCTTCTGGGTGACTGAGCGTACGGAAGGTACACCTCGGTGCCCGCGGCGGAATCGACGAACTGTCGCGAATCGCCCACCACCCCGACGACCTCGGCACCGTCGCCGTCGCTGAATCCGCCCTGACCAATCTTCACCCGCTTGCCCACGGGGTTCTCGTTCGGCCACAGCGCTCGAGCGCCCGCTTCGTTGATCAACAAGACTTTCGGTCCGCCGAATCGGTCGGCATCCGTGATCATACGCCCGCGCTTGAGCGGAATGCGCAGCGTCGAGAAGTATTCGGGCGATGCCCAGAACACACCGGTGAGCGGGCGATGCGCGAAGTCCGGTTCCGGCTGTCCAGGAAAGGTCACCAAGGTCTTGTTGCATCCACCGCTCAGCGGCGGGCAGAATCCGAGCGACGCGTTGGTGACGCCCGGTATCGCGTGCAGGCGGTCGACGAGCTGCGTGTAGAAACCCGGCAGCGAATCGCGGCCGAGTCCTCCCTCTGGGACGGTCAGCCGAAGTGTGAGCACATGCGATGGGTCAAATCCAGTGTCGATCGCGAGCATCTTCGTGAGACTCCGAATCATCAACCCGGATCCGGCAAGCAACACGAGCGCGAGCGCCACTTCGACGACGACGAGGAAACGTCGTCCGCTGAACGCGTGCGCGACGCCGGTCTTCGAGTCGGCGCCCTCTTTGAGCGCGTTCGACACCGTCGACCGAGTTGCCTGGAGCGCCGGCGCGAGACCGAACAACACGCCGATCGCGAGCGCAACGCCGAACGCGAACGCCAACGCTGTCCAATCGAGTCGGATCGCCGCGAAATCAACGCTGCCGATCGTCGCCCGACCGACGCGCGCGGTGATCTGCGGATTCACGGCGCTCAGCGCGCGCGTGCCGATCCACGCGATGACCAGCGCGACCGCACCGCCAATGAGCGCGAGCAGCACACTCTCGGTGACCAACAAGCGCACGACCCGAGCACGGCCGGCGCCGATTGCCATACGCACGGCGATCTCGCGCCGGCGGTTGCTGGCCCGCCCCAACTGAAGGTTGGCGACGTTGACGCAGGCGATGAGCAGCACGAAGCCGACCGCACCGAACAGAATGAGCAACGACCGCTTGACCACCGGCGCCACGCGCGCCTCGTCGAGGGGAATCGAGTGCGCGCTCCACGCCGCCTTCCCGGCAAAGTTGTCTGGATACGTTTCCGACATTCGCTTGCCGAACGTGATCATCGCCGCTTCGGCTTGTGTCGCGGAGACGCTCGGCTTCCGGCGTGCCACGACGTTGAACCAATGCGATTGCGCCTGGGTAAGCTGCTCAGCCAGCGACGCGGTGATCGGCAGCCACAACTCGGCGTGGCCGGAAAGTCCCTTGAAGCCGCGCGGAGCGATACCGATGATGGTGTACGACTGGCGGTCAACGACGAGGATTCGCCCGATGACGCTCGGGTCGGCGTTGAACCGGCGCTCCCACAGCGACGTCCCAATGATGACCTCCATGGGTCCGCCGACGTGCGCATCGGCTGCGCGATCGAAGTCGCGTCCGACAATCGGCCGCAATCCGAGCGTCCGCAGGTAGGTAGCGCCGACAAACTCGCCATTCACACGTTCGACGTCACCGCTCGTCAGCACGAACGGTTCGCCGTCGAACGGCGCCACGTCGGAGAACGACTGTTGCGAGTCGCGAAACAACGTGTACTTGGGATAGGACCAACTCATCTGGTCGGTGCCCGGGCGCCCGCCGACCGTCGGTGTGACCAATGAGAGTTTCATCAACTCGCCCGGACTCGCATACGGGAGTGGACGCAGGATAAGAACGTTGACCGCGCTGAAGATCGCCGTCGTCGCCCCAATACCAATCGCCAAGGTGAGCACCGCGACCGCGGTGAACGCCGGCCGACGCGCGAGTCCGCGCGCCGCGTAGCGAAGGTCCTGCGCCAGAGTCTCCACGTGCTCGTGGAATCGCATGTGTCGCTCCCGATGTTCGGCGGATTGGTGAAGCTGCAGACGCACGTCGTCGAGATTCGCCCCGAGCCGTCGTAGTGATTCAGCACGCGCGTCGGCCGGTGACATGCCGCGCGCGACGAGGTGCTCGATGCGCGACGCGAGCAGGCTTGCGAGCTCGTCGTCGACGTCGTCGCGAATCGCCGTGGTTGTGCGTAATGGCAGACGAAACAATCGTCGCACCCCCGGACGCAGCAGAAAGCGGATCATCGATGCGGCTCGAGGCTCATGCTTTTTTCGCCGCGAGCACGGTCGTCAGCGCGTCGAAGTGATCGACCAACCGGTCCGACTCGGCGCGAAGGTGCCCGCGACCCGACGGCGTCAGCCGATAGTAGCGGGCGCGCCGGCCATTCTTCGTCACGCCCCACTCGGCGGCGATGAGTTTGCGCTCTTCCATGCGGTGCAGCGCTTGGAGCAGCGCCGCGTCCTCGACGACCAGCCGGCCCGACGACTGATCTTCCAGCCAGGTGGTGATCTCGAACGCATGCATCGGCGTCCACGATAGCGTTTTGAGCACCAGCACATCGAGCGTGCCTTTGAGCAAGGCCATCGGCTTCTCCCCCTAGTGTCTATCCTTAGACACTAGACCGTCGAGAAGCGTTGACGAGGCCCCGATCGTCAGAGTCGCGCCGGACTGTGCAGCTGAGCATATTTCGGGACCGCCGCGCCGCCACGAGGCGCGGCCTGACGCTTCCCGAGGATTCCCATGGCCAAAATCACCGAGACCGGATGGATCTGGCGCGACGGCGAATTCGTTCGCTGGCAGGACGCCACCGTCCACGTTCTCGCTCACTCACTCCAGTTTGGTTCGTCCGTCTTCGAAGGGATCCGCTGCTACAGCACGCCGCGTGGCCCGGCGATCTTTCGCCTCGAGGACCATCTCCAGCGGATGATCGATTCGTGCAAGATCTATCGCATGGAGCTCAGGTACTCCCTCGACGAGCTCGTGGCGGCGTGCTGCGAGCTCGTCGAACGGAACGGCGTCGACGCCTGCTACCTGCGGCCGATGGTTGTGCGCGGCTACGGCGCGAGCGGGATGGTGCCGTTCGATAGTCCGGTCGAAGTCTTTCTGCCCTGCTGGCCGTGGGGCGCGTACTTGGGCGACGGCGCGCTCGAGAATGGCGTCGACGCCTGCGTGGCCAGCTGGAATCGCATGGCGCCGAACACGATTCCCATGATGGCGAAGGTCGCGGGCAACTATCTGAGTGGTCAGTTGATCAAGATGGAAGCGCTGCGCAACGGATTCGCCGAGGGAATCGGCTTGGCGCCCAATGGGATGATCAGCGAGGGATCGGGGCAGAATCTGTTCGTCGTGCTCAACGGGACGATTTACACCCCGACGATCAACGGAACGTTGCTGCAGGGGATCACGCGTTACAGCATTCTCACGTTGGCGCGCGACATGGGGTTCCCGGTGCGCGAGCAGGAGCTGCCGCGCGAGATGCTGTATGCGGCCGACGAGGTCTTTCTCACGGGAACCGCGTCCGAGGTGACGCCGGTGCGCAGCGTCGATCGCATCACGGTCGGCAGTGGGAAACGCGGACCGATTACCACGCAGCTCCAGCAGCGCTTTCTCGACCTCGTGCACGGTGCCGGCGAGGACACCTATGGTTGGCTGACCTACGTCCGTGCCGAGCGAGCCAGCAAACAGTCTGTATAGGGGATAGGGGCACGGAATCCGCATGACTCTGCCAAGGGCGCCCCGGAGTCGGGGCGCGCTGTCCACAACGGGTGATGCCATGGCGAATGTCGATTACACGCCGGACCTGAGCAGCCTCGAGCACGATTACCAGATTCTGACCGAGCTCCACCGCTCCGGGGATTCGCGCACGTACCTCGCGCGGCATCTCGGTCTCAACCGCGACGTCTCGATCACGGTCGTCCACGCGACCGACGCGGCCGAGTACCAGATGTTGACGCAGTTTGCGGCGGACACGCGAATCCTGACGAAGGCGCGCCATCCGAACATCATTCCGATCATTGAGGGTCGGCAGCTAGCCAACGACACGTTTGCGGTCGTGCGCGCCCGCGTACGCGGGTCGACGCTCCATCAGATGGTGGGCGCGGTGGGTGCGGTCCCGCTTCCACGCGCCGCGTTGCAGGACATCTACTCGGCACTCGAGTGGGCCCGGAAGGGCGGAATATTTCATCGCCACGTGTCGCCCGACGACCTGATCTTCCAGCAAGGCAGCGGACGAGTGCTTCTGGCGTTCGACCCGGCGATTACGGTCGGGGATACCAACTGGGATCGCTGTGCCGACGCGCGCACCATTGGCCGGCTCGCCTGGGAGATGCTCGCCGGGCAGCAGAGCGAGAATCCGGACGCGAAGACGCTCGCCGAGCTTCGCCCTGATCTGTCGCGCCGCATCATCGACGAAACGATCGCGATGATGAATTGCCGGCGTGAGGGGCCGCCGCCGAACGTGCCGGCGTACCTCATGATGTTGGGCAGCCCGCCCAGCGTGTTGTCGGCGACCATGACGGCGACGAGGGCACCCGTGCCTCAGAGTCCGGCATTGCCGGCCGGCACCTCGCGACCCCCGCGTGCGGTAGACGATTCGGTGATCGTCGTCAAACACGGGCTCGGGTTCAATGCGCGCGTCGCCGTGGCCGCGGCGGTGTTGGCGGTCATTGTCCTCGTGGTGTTGTTCATCGTCAATCGAACGAGCTCCGACGAGTCGCTCAGCGCCTCGCGGGGTCAACGATCGGACACCGTCGGGCAGTCGGCGGGCGAAGTCGTTCGCCAACAACGCGCGGACACGAGCGCGTTCGTCGCGCGACCTCCGCGGATTGCGCAAGCCGTCCCGCAACCGACGGCCGTTGCGCCGCCAACGGATACGATGTCAGGGACGGCGCAGCGACGGACGAACGATTCGTTACTCGCGCCGCCGGGCCAGCGCCGCCACGAACCAGGCACTCCGACCACGCCATCACTGGTGATGCCGAACGCGCGTTCCTCGACCGACTCGTCGGCCGTCGCCTCCGCGTGCGCGTCGTCGGTCCCCGCTGATCAGAAGAGTTGTCTCAAGAGCTCGGTCCAGCGCGGCGACGTACCGGTGAATCGGGTGTACCGACAACTCATCGCGGCGTTACGCGCTCAGGCGGGCGCCGAGGAAGGAGATCCTGATCCGCCGTCGGTGATCGACGTTCGCGAGGCGCAGACCAAGTGGCTCGACGATCGCGACACGACGTGCAGCAGCGTCGGGATCGGTCCGTTGTACGCCAAGGCGCGAGCGCAGTGTTACGCGGATGAGGCGGGGAAGCGGGTGAAAGAGTTACAGGAGATGATAGCCGAGATTCCAAAACTCTGAAACGGCGGCGGGCACGTTTTCAGTTTTCCGAACTCGGCGTTTTCCGTTGTCCGTTGTCAGTTTTCGGTTCTTCAGTGACTGATGGACCCCGACGGGTCGATTCGCGCTCGAGGGATTCGTTGGTCAACGAGCCCCAGTCTCGATGACTGACGATGCCGTACCCCTTACCTATATCGAGTTGCGCCTCGAGCTCCGACGAAGACTTGATGCTCATGTCGAGGAATCGGGAAGACTCCTTCGCCGTCGCGGCGCCGGCGCCTTCGACAATCGTGAACGCAATCGACTCCGCCGATCGCATGATCTGGTCTTTGAGCGAGGCGTACCCGGTCCGCGGGAACGTCTTCGTCAGCCGGTGAATGTTGATCGCGAGGGCGTGCGCTTTCTTCCAAGCGCGAATGCCATGGTAGTCTTGCATAAACGACTCTACATCCGAGTTACCAAAGCTGCGTCATCGTTCGATTTCCCGGCGGCGCAGTGTCATCCGGAAGTCCGCGCACTGACCCGTCGGGGTCCATCAGTCACTGACCAACTGACCACGGACAACCGAAGACGGAGAACGTCGAGTTCGGAAAACTGAAAACGCTGGCGTCAAGACCCCCGCTTGACAGCCCGCCCCCTCGGCCTTACCCTATTCCGAACAACTGAAGCCGTGGTGATTTGCCGCCTATTGCCGCCACGTAAAACAAAGTGCTAAAACGCGACATGCCCGGCGGCTCTTATCCTCCGGGCATTCGTATTTTCGGTACCTGCATCAACAGCGCATGATCTCGATGATGAACATGCAGATGCGAATGTCGATGGCGGCCGCTTCTCCCTCGGGAGTGACGGACGGGCGACAACGCGTGACTGCGTAGTCATCGAGCGAACTATCCGCTCGGAACGCCCCCCGGTCCTCTCGCGAGAGGACCGGGGTTTTGTTTTTTCGGCCATGTACGACCGGAGGAAGCAGGATGGAAATTCTGAGTCTCGAATCATCCGTAGCAACGCGCGAGCGCCGAACCACGGACCGCCACGACCGTTTGCGCACGCCGCACTATGAGCTCGTCGGCGCGTCCGGCGCGCCGGTGATCGTCGTGCTCGGCGGCATCTCGGCAACCCGTCACGTCACGACGACCGATCACGATCCGACGCCGGGATGGTGGGACGACATCGTCGGCCGCGGTCGGGGGATCGACACAGGCCAATATCGAGTGCTCGGCGTTGATTTCCTGGATGGCGGATGGCGAAGCGACGGCCGCCCGCAACGCATCGTCACGACGCACGATCAGGCCGCGAATGTCGCGCGCGTGCTCGACGACCTTGGCGTCGCCCGCATCCATTCATTCGTCGGCGCGTCGTACGGTGGAATGGTCGCCCTCGCGTTCGCCGAGCGGTATCCCGATCGGGTCGAGTCACTCGTCGCGATCAGCGCGCCGCACGAGCCGCACCCGATGAGCACCGCGCTGCGGGCGCTGCAACGACGCATCGTCGAGCTCGGCCTCGACACGGGGCGAGGCGCCCAAGCGCTCGCGATAGCGCGCGGCTTGGCGATTACGACGTATCGAAGCGCCCGTGAGTTTGCCGACCGATTCGATCCTGCGCCGAGCGACGTCTCCGAGAACGACGCGACGTTTCCTGTCGAGGGATATCTCCGACATCACGGAGAGACGTTTGCGGCACGCTGGAGCGCCGAGCGGTTCCTGGCACTGTCGTTGTCCGGCGACCTGCATCGCGTCGATCCGGCGGCGATCCGCACACCAACGACGATCGTCGCTGCCGAAGGCGACGCCATCGTGCCGGGCGAGCAACTCGAGACATTGGCCGCGCGGCTGGGCGGCCCGGCTCGCCTCGTCCATCTGCCGACGACGCGCGGCCACGACGCGTTTCTCACCGAGCCGGCGGCGGTCGGCAACATCGTTCGCACCGCACTGTCTACCACAAAACTCTCATGAGCGCCTCCGACTGTAGCAGCCCAATCACGCGCGCCGTGCGCGCGGCCATCGCCACCGATCGCGAGCATGGCGCGGTCGTGCCGCCCATTCACCTGTCATCGACGTTTGCGTTCGAGGGGTTCGGGAAGCCGCGAACGTACGACTACACGCGCAGCGGAAATCCGACCCGCACGCAACTCGCGGACGCGCTCGCCGAGCTCGAAGGCGGCGCGCGCGGTGTCGTGACGAGCACGGGGATGTCCGCGGTCGCCCTCGTCCTGCATCTGCTGAAGCCGGGCGACGTCATCGTCGCCGCGCACGACTGTTACGGTGGCACGCAGCGGCTGCTTCGCGCGTTGTCGGCCAAGGGACATTTCACCCTCGTCTTCGCTGACCTCACGTTGCCGGGCGCCGAGGCCGAGGTGGCGCGCCGCGAGCCGCGCATCGTCTGGATCGAAACGCCGAGCAATCCGCTGCTGCGCATCACCGACGTCCGCCGAATCGCCGCCGCGGGGCATGCCGTTGGCGCGCTCGTCGTCGTCGACAACACGTTTCTGTCGCCCGCGTTGCAGCAACCGATCTCGCTCGGCGCCGACGTCGTGGTGCACTCGACGACGAAGTACCTCAACGGTCATAGCGACGTCGTCGGCGGCGCCGTCGTCGCGCGCGAAGCGGCACTCGGCGACGAGCTGGCGTGGTGGGCGAATTGCCTCGGCATCACCGGCGCGCCGTTCGACAGCTATCTCACGCTACGCGGCGTGCGGACATTGCATGCGCGCGTGAGACAACATCTCGAGAACACCGCGGCGGTGGTCGCCGCGTTGTGCGCGCACGATGGCGTGGTTCAGGTGAACTATCCTGGCCTGGCGTCGCACCCTGGACACGCGATCGCCGCGAGCCAGCAGAACGGATTCGGCGCGATGGTGAGCTTCGAGGTGCTCGGCGGAGTTGCCGGCGTCGAGCGTCTGACATCGGAGCTCGAGTATTTCACGCTGGCTGAATCACTCGGCGGCGTCGAGAGCCTGATCGCCCATCCGGCGACGATGACGCACGCATCGATGGACGCGGCGGCTCGCGCCGGCGCGGGGATCAGCGACTCGCTGGTGCGGCTGTCGGTCGGCATCGAGTCGGCCGACGATTTGGTTCGCGATCTCTCATCCGCGCTCGATTGCGTCGCGGCCGAATTCGCGGCGTGTACGAACGTCGAGGCGCTGGCCGTATGAGCGACACGAACGTGGTGCTCCTCGGCGTCGGCGCGATTGGGCGCGAGCTGCTGCGCCAGCTCGCGACGAATCATCGGACATCGGTCTCGTCGATTCGCGTGTGCGGACTCGTCGATCGGTCGGGATTCGTGTTCGAGCCCGCGGGGCTGTCGTGGCGTCGCGTGATGGAGCTCCGCGCGCACAAAGCGAGCGGCAAATCGCTCGCGACGGCGGAGGGCGGAATTCAATCGACTCCCGAGGAGGCGGTCGAGACGATCACGGGAAGGTCGAGTGGGTTGAGTCGCGTGAACCGCGTGCTCGTCGATGCGACCGCGGCCGATACGCTGTCGTTGCTCGAGACGGCGCTCGCACGTGGCTGCGACCTCGTGTTGGCGAACAAGCTTCCACTCGCCGGCGCGCAGCAGGTGCACGATCGGCTGCATGAGATCGCGCGCGTACGTCGCCGTCGAATTCTTCATGAGGCCACGGTCGGCGCGGGGCTGCCCGTGATCGACACGCTCCATAAACTCGTGGACGCCGGCGATCGGGTGTTGGCGATCGATGGGTGTCCGTCGGGAACGCTGGGCTTCCTGTTCGGCGAATTGGGAAAAGGGCGAAGCTTCTCGTCGGCGCTGCACGATGCGGTGTCGGCGGGTTTCACCGAGCCCGATCCGCGGACGGATTTGTCGGGCATCGACGTCGCGCGCAAGGCGCTCATTCTCGCGCGTCTCCTTGGGTTCCGCGGCGATCTCGAGGACGTCGCGGTGGAGTCGCTCGTCCCCGACGAGCTGCATGGCGTCACGACGGATACGTTTCTCTCGCGAGCGTCGGAGCTCGACGATGCGTGGAACGCGAACGTGCGCGCCGCGCGCGCGCAGGGCTGCGTGCTCCGGTATCGAGCGCGTGTCACGCGACGATCGATCTCGATCGGGCTGGCGCATGTCGCGGCGGGCGATCCGCTGAGCAATCTGAGCGGAACGGACAACCAGTTCGCGTTTACGACGTCCCGGTACCGAACGCAGCCGCTCGTGATCACGGGGCCGGGTGCGGGGCCGGCGGTGACGGCGGCCGGCGTGTACAACGATCTGCTCGCGCTGGCGTCGACGCAGTCCAGTCGCCGCAGCGCTCGGGCGAAGTCCGCGTAGGATCGCTGGTCATCCTGACGCGGTAGACCGGGACGCTTCTTGCACGCGATGACTGACGAAATTCGACGCGAGGATCGACGTGGAACAGTACCGGGGTGCGACGTACCTTCACTTCGCTAATAAGCCGGCCGCCGGTGCGGGAACGGTCGAGATCGCAGGCGATCTCATCGTCAACCGTATGGGCTTCGGTACGATGCGGCTCACCGGTCCGGGAATCTTTGGACCGCCAGCCGATCGCGCCGAGGCGATCCGCGTGTTGCGTCGCGCAGTCGATCTCGGCGTGAACTTCATCGACACCGCCGACTCCTACGGACCGTATGTCGCGGAGGAACTGATCGCTGAGGCGCTCCATCCGTACCCCGAAGGGTTGGTCATCGCCACGAAGGGTGGACTCGAACGACCGGGACCCGATCAGTGGACAGCGAATGCGCATCGCGCTCACTTGCGCAAGGCGCTCGAGGGGAGTCTCCGCCGTTTGCGTGTCGAGCGAATCGATCTCTGGCAACTCCATCGCGTCGACCCCGGCGTTTCAGACGACGCACAGTTCGAGACCCTCGCCGAATTCGTGCGGGAGGGCAAAGTGCGTCACGTCGGCCTGTCGAACGTTGACGTCGATGAGATTCATCGCGCCGAGCGTCACGTCACCATTGCGTCGGTCCAGAACCGCTACAACGTCTTCGACCGGCGATGGGATAGCGTCGTCGATTATTGCGAGCGCCATCGAATGGCATTCATCCCGTGGTTTCCGCTTGGCGCGGGCTCGCTGCACAGCAACGTCCACGAGGATCGCGCACGCGAGCGCATCGAGCAGGTCGCGCGGAAGCATGAAGCCACGGTGATGCAGGTCGCGCTGGCGTGGCTAGTCGACCGATCGCGAGCGATGCTGGTGATTCCGGGAACGTCGCAGGTCAAACATCTCGAAGAGGACATCGCCGCGGCGGAGCTCGAGTTGGACGATGGCGACTTGCGCGTTCTCGCGAAAGCAATGGCGTGACTCAATAATTCGTTCAGCGTTTCAGAGCAGTCATCCGTTCCATCCGTCTCATCCGTTCAAATCGTTTCACCAATCGTTATGGCTTGCCTGAGCGGCAGTCGCGAGAGACTCTGACGCAATGACGCCGCGGCGCGGTGCCTAGGCCGTAACGACTGGTGAAACGATTGAACGGATGCAACGGATGCGAACGGACAACTGCACGATGATTTCAAACGCTGGAGGTGGCACGCAGGTTACGGCTGTCCTTTCACTGCCGTACATTCCGCGAGCACAGATCGAATCCCACCTGGAACGCGGAGTGCGCGCGCATGCGTGTCGTTCTCGCTTGGTGTACCTCGCTTGTTATCATTTCGCCAATCGCTGGAGCCCAGCGGAGCTCCGCGCCGTTCGACGTCCTGATTACGAACGGTCATATCATCGACGGAACCGGTTCGCCATGGTACGGCGGCGACGTCGGGATTCGGAACGGACGCATTGCGGCGATTGGGCATCTCAGCGGCGCGACCGCCAAGCGACGCATCGACGCCAAAGGGATGGTCGTCGCCCCGGGATTCATCGACATGCTCGGACAATCGGAGCTGACCATCCTCGTGAATCCCCATCTGCCGTCGAAGATCTTTCAGGGCATCACGACCGAGATTACAGGCGAAGGTGGATCCGCCGCGCCGCTCAACGAGAAGATCATCGCGGCCGATCGGGTCACGTACGAGCATTTCAAGATCACGCCCGATTGGCGCGACCTGAGTCAGTACTTCGCACGGCTCGAGAAGCAGGGCATTGGGATCAACTTCGCGACGTACGTCGGCGCGACGCAGGTGCGCCGCATGGTGCTCGGCGACAGCAACGTCGCTCCGACGCCGGCGCAGCTCGAGCAGATGAAAGCGATCGTTCGACAGGCGATGCAGCAGGGCGCGCGCGGCGTGTCGACGTCGTTGCAGTACGCGCCGGCGCCATACGCCAAGACCGATGAGCTGATCGCGCTCGCGAGCGAGGCGGCAAAGTTTGGCAGTGTCTACGCTACGCACATGCGCTCGGAGGGTAACGATGTCCTCGGCGCGCTCGACGAGGCGATTCGCATCGGACGTGACGCACCGATCCCGGTCGAGATCTGGCACATCAAAGCGGCGGGGAAACCGAATTGGGGACGGATGCCGCAGATCATCGCGAAGATCGACAGCGCGCGGGCGAGCGGCGTCGACATCACGGCGAACACCTACGCATATCCGGCCTGGTTCAATTCGATGTCGGCGTTCGTTCCGCCCTGGGCGCACGACGGAGGCGACAAGGCGCTCATTGCTCGACTCAAGGATCCCGCGATGCGTCAACGGATGCGGAAGGACATGGAGTCGAACGACGGGACGTGGGACAACGAGTGGCAGGAGATTCCCGGGCCCGAGGCGGTGCTGGTGAGCGTCGTGCAGAATCCCAAGCTCCTTCCGCTCCAGGGAAAAACGCTCGCCGACATCGCCAAGACGCGCCGGACCGATCCGATCAACACGCTGTTCGACATTCTCGTCGAGGACGAAGCGTTCACCGAGTGCGCGGTCTTCGCGATGTCCGAGCCCGACATCGTCCTCGCGCTTCAGCAGCCATGGACGTCGATCGACAACGACTCGCAAGGTGCCGCTCCGGACGGTCTTCTCGGCAAGGAGCATCCGCACCCGCGCGCGTATGGAACGTTCCCGCGCATTCTGCGGAAGTATGTTCGCGAAGATCACGCGCTGACACTCGAGAACGCGATCCGAAAGTTCAGCGCGCTCGCCGCGCAGAAAATGCGATTAGCCGACCGCGGCGTGCTGAAGGAAGGAATGTGGGCCGACGTCGTCGTGTTCGACGCGAACGAGATCCGCGATCTCGCGACCTTCGAGAATCCGAATCAGGTGTCGGTCGGAATGCGTTACGTGCTCGTGAACGGCGTTCCGGTGGTCGCGGACGGGAAGATGACGAACGCGCTACCGGGCAAGGTGCTTCGGGCAAGAGAGAGCGTACGCCCTGCCGGCGGGAACGAGTGAGCCCTGGGCGAGTGACGCTTGACGTAGCTGTGTTCTAATTCATTAAACGGCCTATTACGCCGAGGTGGCCGAACTGGGCGCTCCGGTCTATGTTCGTTGCGCCGTCCCTCCTCTCCACGCAGCATGTCGTCCTACCCGAATGCGTGAGGTCCCATGACTAGAGCTCCTCTGACCGGGCTTGTGGCCGTCGCCGCGCTGTTCATGCTTGGATGCCAACCCCAGGCCACGACTCTGAGCGATGCGCAGAAGGCCGCTGTCGCGGACTCGGCGAAGACGGTCGTTCAACGAATCATCACGAACTCGAACAAGCTGGATTTTCCAGCGGCGTTCCAAGACTACTCGGCGGACGCGGACGCGAAGTTCACCGAGAATGGCGCGCTTTACGCGTCACTCGACGCGATGAAGAAGGCGTACGCTGACCTCTTGCCGACCATGGAGATCGTCGAGAACACGGTGGACGCGTGGAACGTTACGGTACTCGCGTCGGACGCTGCCGCCGTCACTTTGCCGATCCATTTGCGCATCAAGGCGAAAGGCAGACCCGAATACAAGGGACAGTATGTGTGGTCGGGAATCGTTCAGCGACGGAGCGGGACGTGGAAGTTGATTCAGAGCCACGAGTCGTGGCAGAACGCGGAGCAGATCATGGCGGCCATCACGCCCGAAATCGTGCAAGCGGGGAAACAGAAATAGCGAGTCCTGTTAGCGAGACAGCGGGGGGCATGCATCGCATGCCCCCCGCTGTCGTTTCCTTGTCGCGAGCCCTTACGGCGTTTTGACCTCGACGCCCGCCTCCTTCAGTGCTTTGAGCAACGCCGGAAGCTGATCCGTGGACAGCTTCTTCACGCGATCGCCCTGCTTCTCGAGTTCCGCCGGCAGCGCTTGCAGTGTCTTCTTCTGCTCCGGATTCGGATTGAAGTTGACGTTCAACATCTCTGTCGTCGTCCCGAGCTTCGCTTGAATGTTCTGCGGCGTCGTGGGCGCAGTCGGGTTCTGTTCCTCATCGGCGGTCCCTGTCGCGGTTGCAACACCACTCACGGGACGCTCGCCGGCAGGCGCGCCAGACTGAGTGAGCGGCCCCCCGACGCGACCACCGCCGCCGCCACGTCCACCTCGTCCGCCACCGAGTGCTCCACCGACGCCGGCTGCGCCGCCACCGAATCCGCCGCCACCGCCGCCAAATCCACCACGACCAGCCGTTGGCGCGCCGATCTCACGCGTGATGTCCGCGAGCTCTTTCTCGACGGCGGCGATCTGCGTCTTGAGCTCCGGTGAGATCTTTGTTCCCGCTGAATCGGCGGCGCGTTTGGCCGCGGTCAAGGTGCGCTGCGCCGTGTCGAGCTGCGCTTGCCGCTCGCGCAGCGCGTGTTGCGTCTTCACGACGTCGAGGCGGAACGCGTACAATCCTTTGAGCTCGGCGTCGCTGAGCAGCACCATCGGATCCTTGAGCAGCGCGAACGACTGATCGAGCACCGTCGGCGCGCCTTTGATCGACGCCACGGTGAGTCGCGCCGTGTAGCGACCGGGCATCGCGGGGAACGTGTTGTCGGGCGCGCCGCCGCGACCTCCGCCCGCACCGCCACCGCCGAACCCGCCGCGACCCGCGGTATCAGTCGCAGCACCGGCAGGTCCACCGCGACCCGCACCGCGACCGCGTCCGCCGTTCGCCGTGTCGACCGGCCCAGTGAGCGGCGGCCCGACGCGCATGTCCCAGTTGGTGCGATACATTCCCGGCTGCTTCGTCGCCGGTAGCTCGCGCACCACCGTTCCGCTCGCGTCGACGATCGACAAGGAGACTTTCGCCGCCGAGTCGGCGACGACGTACGTGATGTGCGGACCCGGCTCGGGATTCTGTCCGGTGAATCCGCGCGTGCCCATGCCGGAATTCCGGCTCGCGTTGGGCTGGAAGAGCAGCGCGTCCTGCACTGCAAACAGATGCGCTACCGACGCCTGCTTCGCCTTGGCAAGATTCTCGAGCGGCGTGAGATCGTCCAGGATGTAGATGCCGCGGCCATGCGTACCGAGTACGAGATCGTTGGCGCGCGCTTGGATCTGGAGGTCGTGCACGGGGACGCCCGGCAATCCGCTCTTGAGCTGCGTCCAATGCGTGCCGCCGTCGACGGTGAAGTACACGCCGAACTCCGTCCCGACGAACAGTAGGTTCGCTTGGCGCGGATGCTCGCGAATGACTTGCACCGATCCGCCGTCGGGGAGATCGCCGGTGATCGACGTCCACGTCGTGCCGTAGTCGACGCTCTTGAGGACATACGGCTTGAAGTCGTTACTGCGATGCCCGTCGAGCGTGGCGTAGATCGTCGCCTCGTTCGCCTTCGACCAGACGGCGCGACTCACGTATGTCGTCTCAGGGGTGTTTGGGAACTTGTCGGTCTTCGTCCACGACTTGCCGCCGTCGCGCGTCACCTGAATCAACCCGTCGTCGGTGCCGACGACGAGCAATCCGGCGCGGAGCGGCGATTCGTCGACCACGGTGACGTTGCCGAATTCCGCCGTGCCTTCGTTGCGGCCGAGCGCGGTGGAGTCGGGCGCCGCGCCGCGCAGCGGAAGTTTGTTGCGATCGATGTTGCGCGTGAGATCCGGGCTGATGTGCACCCAGCTGTCGCCGCGATCAGTACTCTTGAATAGGTAGTTCGCGGCCATGTACACCGTTTTCGCGTCGTGCTTGGACGGCAGGATCGGCGCGCTCCAGTTGAAGCGATAGCGCTCGCCGGCCTTCGGTGTCGGGCGAATGTTCTTCGTCTGTCCCGTGCGCGCGTCGTAGCGCACCACGCCGCCTTGCTGCATCTCGGCGTATACGAGATTGTGGTCGAGCGGATCGGGCACGGCGTAGAATCCGTCGCCGCCGGCCATGCGCGCCCAATCGGCGTTCGTTGGTCCGAACACGTTGCGCGTGCGGCTCGGACCCCACCACGTCTGATTGTCCTGCAAGCCGCCGTACACATTGTAGAAGGGCAGCGCATCGTCGACGGCGATGGCATAGAACTGCCCGGCGACGATGCTCTCGACGTGATCCCACGTGCGGCCCGCATCCCACGACAGATAAAGTCCGCCGTCGCCGCCCAGGATCATCTGCTGCGGGTTGTCGTCGTTGATCCAGAGCGCGTGATGATCGCTGTGCACGCCGCCGGTCGCGAACGGCAGCAGCGTCTTGCCGCCGTCGCGCGACTCGCGCGACTGGGCGCTGAGCGAGATGACGTGATCAGGATCGATCGGATCGCAACGCACCTGGCTGTAGTACCACGCGGTGGCGTTCTGATTGTTGACGAGCGTCCACGTGGCACCAGCGTCGTCGCTCCGATACAGCCCATTGGCCGGCGGCTTCGCATGGACAATGGCGTACACCGTGGTCGGGCGTGATTTACAAACGCTCAAGCCGATGCGGCCGATGTCGCCCGTGGGTAGGCCTTGCTTGAGCTGCGTCCACGTCTTGCCGGCGTCGATCGTTTTATAGATCCCGCTCTCGGGACCGGCCGGAAGAAATCCGTACTCGCGACGCTCACGCTCGAGCGACGACGCATACAACACGTCGGGGTTCGACGGGTCCATCGCAATGTCGGTGAAGCCTGTGTACTTGCTGATCTCCTTGGTGTTCGTCCATGTCTTGCCGCCGTCGGTCGTCTTGTAGAGTCCGCGCTCGCCGCCCGCCGCCCACAGTGGACCGAGCGCCGCGACGTAGACGACATTCGGATCGCGCGGGTCGATCATGATGCGGCCGATGTGTTGCGACTTGGGAAGCATCGCGCCCGACCACGATCTGCCCCCATCGGTCGACTTGTAGACACCCGTGCCCCACGACGAGCTGCGCATGTTGTTTGGCTCGCCGGTCCCGACCCACACGACGTCCGGATTCGACGGCGCGACGGCGACGGCGCCGACCGATCCCGTCCGCACCGAGTCGAAGATCGAGGTCCAGGTGACGCCGGCGTTGGTCGACTTCCAGACGCCGCCCGTCGCCGCCGCCGCGTAGATCACGTTGCCAAGCCGCCCGTGCGATGCTTTGGCGTCGATCACCGCGACGTCGGAGATCCGTCCGCTCATGACCGCCGGACCGATCGAGCGGAACGTCATCGAGCGAACAAGCACCGAGTCTGGAGGCAGCGAGTGGCTCTGCGCGAGCAAGGGCGCCGCGGCGGCCAGGCCAAGTGCGGCGAGCGAAAGCGCGATACGATGCATGGGCGAAGCGAGGCGAAAGGCCAGAGGACGAAACGACATCGACCGGTGATGGGTCATGAATTCTACGCTCTTGCACGCCGGTTTGCTGCGCGGCAGGTTCACCTCATGACATCGCTCTCACCAACCCTTCGCGAGTACGACGTTGGTGCTCGCTCGACTGACACCTTCGGCCGCGTGCTGTGCAGCGTCCGCGATCACCACTTCATCGTCGACGGCCCAGTGCAGAATGGCTGTCCGGGCGAGGAAGTCACGCCCGTCGAGGTCTTCCTCTCGGCGGTCGCCGCATGCGGCGTTGAGCTTATACACGTGATCGCGCGCGACCAACAGGTACCGCTCCGAACCGTATCGGTGAGCATCCACGGTACGAGCGACCGGGCGAAGCAGGCGCGCACCGATCTCACGACGCTCAACTCTGTCGCGCTCGACTTCAAGCTCTCGGGCGCGGACGATGCCCAGGCCGCGGCGCTGGTCGAGGGATTCAAGCGGCGGTGACCGCTGTACGGCACGGTCGCGGTCGCGACCGCAGAGGTGGTGGTGAGATACACAGTGGAACGATAGAACGGTGGGGAGACCATCCCCCACTCTGAGCCTCGGTGGGCTTGGACGCTTCGGCTGCTCGCTCGAAGTCCGACGGCAGCCATCTGACATCAGACATCAGTCCAGGCGTTTGAGCGAGGACGACCAGCGCGAGAGCCCAACACGTCACGCTGGGTCTGAAAGCGGATGTCTCATGGCTGCCGTCCGACTTCGAGCGCGGAGCCAAACCCGATACGGCGCGCCGAGTCTTAGAGTGGGAGCACCGCCGTTAATGCCGTCCGCCGGTGCTCGTCCAAACCTTGGGATCCTCGAGCCCGAGCACCCAGACCGAGTAGCCTCTCAGGTGATACTTGCTCACGATCGCGAGCTTCGACGCGAACGCCCGCGCGTCCTCGATCCAGAGGAACTCGTTGACGCCCTCATTGCTCCAGATGGCGTAGTCCGACTTGTCGTGATCGTCCCACTTCGCCTCGACACTGTGCAACGTGAGCAGACTGTTCGCCTTCGCGTACGAGATGTCGTTGCCGCGCATGCGGGCTCCGTCGCGCGCGTTGAAGGTGGGATACCACCAGTCGGAGTACGACGGAATCCCGAGCGAGATTTTCGACGGCGGCACGCCGAGCGACAATACGAACTTGAGACAGTCCTCCATCCACGCGTAGCCGGCGACGGGTCCCGGCGTCGACCCGCCGGTGTGCTGCGCGTAGGTCATGTACGAGATGAAATCGAGCGCTTCGGCAAGGGCCTTGTAATCATACGCCCCACGCCAGTTCTCGAAGATCCAGCGATGATAGCTGGTCGGCCCCGGATCATCGCTCGTGCGTGGCACGACGGCCGCGGAGACGGAGCAACCAACGCGATGTAGCGCGGCCGCCGACTCGTGCATAAAGCTGGTGAGCGCATCCTTGTCGGCGACGTTGACGTTCTCGATGTCGAACTGGATCCCGTCGAAATGATTGTCGCGACAGAGCGACACGAGGTTCGCGATCGCACGCTGCCGGGCGTCGGGAACGTTGAGGATGCGATGGATGGTCGGCTGATCGAACCCGGGATTCATGACGAGCGGCACGAGCTTCACACCCTTCGCCCGCGCCGCGGCGACGACCCGCGGGTCGACGCTCCCCGTAATCGTGCCCAGGCTATCGATGAAAAAGACCTGTGGCGACACGATCGAGATCTGGTCGGCATGGGCGAGGAAGCCCTGTGTACTCTGCTCACTACCGACCGAATACCACAGTCGCTCGGGCGCAGTTGCCTTCGCGAGCACCAGATAATTTCGATCGACGCGCAGCGAATCTGTCTGGGCCACCGGCTTGGGGAACGACTTCCACGCTGCCGTCGGATGCAACAACATGAACGATGAGCTATCACCAACACCCGCCCGCACCGGCATCGCAAAACCCGGAACGACATTCGACCATCGGTAGGACAGCGTCGACTCGGCAATCTTGTACTCGAGCACCGGGATATTGGGCGTGGTGAGATATTGCTGAAACACCGTCGTGAGATCGATGCCGGCGCGCGCGTTGATGTACGCCTGCACCTGCGCGCCCGTCACCGTTTGGTGCCGGAAGGTCGAGTTGAGTCCGCGCAGAATGCCCCGCCACTTCTCGTCATCGTTGATGAGTTGGCGAATCATGTGCAGCATGCTGCCGCCCTTGTAGTACACGTCGCCCGATCCCTCGGCGTTCACACCGTAGGTGCCGATGATCGGTCCGTCGTTCTTGATGTTGCGACGGCTACCGATGATGTAGTCCGCGCCCGCTTGCTTGCCGTACTGACATTCGGTGTAGAGACCTTCGGCGTAATTGGCGAAGCTCTCGTGGATCCACATGTCGGCCGCGTCCTTCGTCGTGATGTTGTTGCCCCACCACTCGTGGGCGCTCTCGTGCACGATGATGAAATCCCACTTCATGCCCTCGCCGGTGGCGGACAAGTCGCGCCCGTTGTAGCCATTCTTGAAATGGTTGCCGTACGCAACGCCGCTCTGGTGCTCCATCCCGAGGTGCGGCGCCTCGATCAGCTTGTAGCCGTCCTTGTACCACGGATACGGTCCGAACCAGCGCTCGAAGCACTTGAGCATCGACTTCGCCTGTTGGAATTGAACTTTGGCCGTGTCGACGTGGTACGCGAGCGGCCAGAAGTCGAGCGTCAATCGGCCGCGCTCGCCCTGGAGCTCGTCGGAGAAATGAGCGTACCGTCCGGCGTTCACCTCGATGTCGTAGTTGTTGATCGGCTCGGACACGAACCACTCGTACGTCGTCGTGCCATCAGTGTGGTGTGTCGTCTCTCGCAAGCGACCGTTCGACACATCGACCATCGAGTCGGGCACGGTGATCACGACGCGCTGGCTGTCCGGCTCGTCCGCCAAGTAATCCTTGTTCGGCCACCAGACGCTCGCGCCGAGCCCTTCGTTCGCGGTCGCGATCCAACGATTGCCGAGCGAGTCGTGTTGCCAGATGAAGCCACCGTCCCACGGCGGGCGTTTGGCGGCTCGCGGCTTTCCATGATAGTGAACCGTCACGGTCTTTCGCGATCCCGCGACCTGTGGCGAGACCAACGTGACAAAGAACGCGTTGCTATCGCGTCTGAACTGAACGCGGTGGTCATCCTGAACGACGCTATCCACCTCGAGCGGCATCTGGAGATCGATTTGCATCTCGGTCGCCGGATGGAGCACGCGATAGGTAATCGCGTTATAACCGCGAATGCTGCTGTCGCCTGGGCTGACCGCGACATGCAAATCATAGAACGCCGCGTCCCACCATGATCGACCGGGCCCGTTGCTGCCACGCAGGGTGTCGGCGTGCGTGAACACCCGCGGTGCCCGCTGCGCGGTAAGCGGGATTGGCGCGACGACGATGATGAGACAAGCGGCGAACCGGCGCATAAGTTGTCGTGGAGTGGGTCATCAGGATGGCAGAAGAAAGGTATTGCCAGATAGCAACTCGGGAATACGTTCGAGAGTCGCCATCCACTCATTCGTCGGAATTCGCATGCCCGTTCGGATACCCCGTCGCGCCTCGAGCGTCGCCGTCGCGGCGCAAGCCATCATCGCGCTCGCGGGTTCGGCCCCGACCGCGAGTGCGCAGGCGGCCGCAGCCAAACCGCTCGCGCCACTCAAAGTAATCGACACCGCGTACATGAACCGCGGCGCCAAAGCCTGCGTCGACTTCTTCGACTTCGCGAACGGCGCCTGGCTCGCCCACGACACGATCCCCGCGGCGTATTCGTCGTCGGGCGTCGGACGCGACATGAGCGACCGCAACGAGCTCGTCGTCCGCTCGGTCCTCGACGATGCGCTGGCGCGGCGCAAATCGCTGCCGCAAGACAACACCACACGCAAGCTCGGCACCTTCTACGCGACGTGCATGGATTCGACGGCCGCCGAGCAAATGAGCATCGGGCCGCTCAGGAATACGCTCAGCGCGATCGACGCCGTCAATTCGCGCGCCGCGCTGCTCTCGACGATCGCTCGACTGCAGATGAGCGGGTCGAACGTGGGCTTCGGCTACAGCCCCGACCCCGATCCGCACGACGCCGCTCACTACATCGGCGGCTTCGGACAGCGAGGTCTCGGACTCCCCGATCGCGACTACTACACCAAGACCGATCCGTCGTCCGACTCGCTGCGCAAGGCGTACGTCGAGCATATCGCAAAGTATCTGACGCTCGCCGGCGACGACGCCGGTGCCGCACACACGCGGGCGGCCAAGGTCCTCGCGCTCGAGACGGAGCTGGCCAAGGCGTCGATGACGCGCGTGGCAATGCGCGACCCGTCGGCCCTCGACCATCCGATGACGCTCGATCAGTTCCACGCCATTACGCCGAACATCGATTGGCCATCGTACTTTCACGACATCGGCGCGTCGGTGCCGGCCAAAAGGCTCAACGTCGGGCAACCAGAGTTCTTTAAACGGCTCGATGCGCTGATGGTCTCGACGCCGATCGACGACTGGCGCGCGTACCTCCGCTATCACGCGATCTCGTCATCGGCAGCCTGGCTCAGCACGCCGTTCGTGCAGGAAGACTTCGCGTTTGCCTCGCGGTTCACCGGCGCGAAGGCCTTGCTCCCACGCTGGAAACGATGCCTCCGCGTCGCCGACAACACGATCGGCGAAGCGCTCGGCCAGGCCTATGTCGCCAAGACGTTCTCGGCCGCCGCCCGCGCCCGCGCCAAGACCGTGATCGACGACATCCGAACGTCGTTCGGCCAACGCGTACAGAAGCTCGATTGGATGTCCGACGCCACGAAGAAGCAAGCGTTGCACAAACTCGCCTTGATGGGTGAGAAGGTCGGGTATCCCGACAAATGGCGCGATTACTCGCAGCTGCAAACGGTCGACGGTCCATTCGTGCTCAACCTCGAGCGCGCGAATGCGTTCGAGTGGAAGCGCACGATCAATCGTCCGGGCTCGCCGGTCGACACGACCGAGTGGGGCATCACGGTGCCGACAGTGAACGCCTACTACGACCCGACGAAGAACGAGATGGTGTTTCCGGCCGGCGCGCTCGCTCCGCAAACGTTCGACCCGAAGGCCGACGACGCCGCGAACTACGGCTCGCTCGGCGGGAGCTGGGCCGGGCATGAGCTGACGCATGGCTTCGACGACCAAGGCCGCCACTTCGACGCGAAGGGCAACCTTCGTGACTGGTGGACGCCGGCCGACTCCGTGCATTTCTCGAAGGAGGCGCAGAAGGTCGTCGACCAGTTCAACGCCTATATCCAGGTCGACACCTTTCACGTCAATGGCAAGCTCACGCTCGGCGAGAACATCGCCGATTATGGCGGCCTACTCACCGCCTACGACGCGCTGCAGCGCGGCCTCAAGCGAAACGGCCGGCCCGGCCTGATCGAAGGCTTCACGCCGGAGCAGCGCTTCTTCATCGGCTACGCGCAGACGTGGCGCGCCAATTCCCGCCCCGAATCGATGAAGCATCGCGTCACGATCGATTCGCACGCGCCGGAGCGATGGCGCGTCAACGGTCCGCTCTCGGACATGCCCGCGTTCGCGTCGGCCTTCGGTTGCAAGGCGGGCGACGCGATGGTTCGGCAACCGAATCTCATTCCACACATCTGGTGATCCACGATGCCGAAAGACAAACGCATCGACGCTTACATCGCCCGTTCGGCGGAATTCGCCAAACCGATCCTCAATTACGTGCGGACCGTCGTGCACGAGACGTGTCCGGACGCCGAAGAGACGCTCAAGTGGAGCTCGCCGTTCTTCATGTATCGCGGAAGCCCACTGTGTTCGATGGCGGCGTTCAAGGAACACTGCGGATTCAGGTTTTGGAAAGGGAAGCTGGTCACCGGAGACGCCGTGAACACCGAAGGCGCGGGCGAGTTCGGGTACCTCACGAAGGTGTCCGAGCTTCCGTCGAAGCGCGTGCTTTCTGGCTACGTGAAGAAGGCGATGGAGTTGAATGAGCAAGG
>Ga0070708_100000071_pt1 | contig 67454 bp, 55 predicted proteins | sample KBSK5503metaG_FD_65469 | JGI IMG/M metagenome (GOLD analysis project Ga0070708, IMG submission 65469) | Corn, switchgrass and miscanthus rhizosphere microbial communities from Kellogg Biological Station, Michigan, USA - KBS K5-50-3 metaG | ecosystem: Host-associated > Plants > Roots >... | reverse complement strand
CAGCGATTCGTATAGCCGGTTGGCCCTCTCCGTCGCGCCGGCTCGTCGTCCCTCGTCCTGCGGGGCCCGCGAATTGGCGGCAGGTCGTCTCGGCACAGCGCCCAATATAATGCCGGATTGCGTTCCTCGACCGTCCACGATATTCTAGGCGCGAGATTTGTATACAATTACGCGTCCAAATCGGAGGAATCGATGTCGCTCTTCGTCCGGAAGGATCTGGGATCGCTGCTCGCCGAGGCGGGATCCGGCACGTTGAGAAGGGAGCTGGGACCGCTCAACCTCGTCACCCTCGGCATCGGGGCCGTCATTGGAGCGGGAATCTTCGTCCTCACTGGGGCCGTGGCGTCGCAGCACGCAGGTCCGGCGCTCACGCTCTCGATGATACTCGCCGGCGTTGCCTGCGCCTTCGCCGGCCTGTGCTACGCCGAGCTGGCCAGCATGATTCCAATCGCCGGCAGCGCGTATACCTACGCCTACGCGACGATGGGAGAGCTCGTCGCCTGGATCATTGGCTGGGATCTTATCCTCGAGTATTCGCTAAGCTCCTCTTCGGTGGCCGTCGGCTGGTCGGGCTATGCGCTGGCGCTGTTTCAGGAAATGGGCATCACCCTTCCCGCCCGCTGGACTGGACCGCCCGGCAGCGAGGTAATGCTCCCCGACGGCTCTTCGGTCAGCGCGATCTTCAATGTCCCCGCGCTCGTGATCTGCCTTCTCCTCACCGGGCTCCTCATCATCGGCATTCGGGAGTCGGCTCGTGTGAACACGGCGATAGTAATTATCAAGGTTTTGGTGCTCACCTTGTTCGTCGCGGTCGGCGCTCATTACGTGAACACCGCCAACTGGCACCCCTTCATTCCACCGAATGCCGGTGAATTCGGCGCGTTTGGCTATAGCGGAATAGTCCGTGGCGCCGGTCTCATCTTCTTCGCTTACATCGGGTTCGATGCGGTCTCCACCGCATCGCAGGAGGCAAAGAATCCAGGGAGGAGCGTCCCCATCGGCATCCTTGGATCACTAGCTATCTGCACGGTGATCTACATCGCAGTCGGCCTGGTAATGACCGGTCTGGTGCCGTATCAGCAGCTGGACGTTCCATCGCCGATTGCGCTGGCCGTCCGCGCCACTGGCGTCCAATGGCTGCCACCGATAATCAACATTGGAGCGATTTGCGGCATCTCCAGCGTGATCCTGGTGAACCTGCTCGGTCAATCGAGAATCTTTTACTCAATGAGTCGCGATGGACTGCTGCCGCCGGTTTTCTCGCGGCTGCATCCGCGATTTCGCACGCCGCACATTACCACTGCCGTCACTGGCACCGTGGTGGCAATCGCTGCCGGTCTGTTCCCGATCGGAGTGCTCGGACAGCTGGTGAGCATGGGAACCCTGCTTGCCTTTGCTATCGTTTCCACTGGCGTGTTGATACTCCGCCGCATCGAGCCGGATATTCCCCGGCCTTTCAAGACACCAGGGATGCCGTGGGTGCCGATCGCCGGGACCCTCATCTGCCTTTATCTAATGGCTGGACTGCCGGTTCTGACCTGGGTCAGACTATTCGTGTGGCTCGCGGTTGGGCTGACGATCTATTTCGCGTACGGTCGATTCAGAGCCGCCACTCTGAGACGAGAGGCGATCCCGGATATCGCTTAACGAACGAGCCTGCGCGTGAAGACTTTATCCCACACTGAGAGTGCCGGTTTCGGCTTCAGATTCGAGTCGACGAGACCGAGCGTCGAGAACAGGGGCAGGATCGCAGGAACCGGTTTCGGAAAACTGCTGAGATCGAGATCGGTAAAGGACAACTGAAAAGCACCAATCGCCTTTGCCTGCTCGAGCAGCTGCGATTGGCGCACTATGTACCTCGCCTGCAGTGGCGGCGACGATGAAAACACGCCTCGTGCCGATCCGGACGGCCAGCCACCTTCCACGACCATCACCGGCAGCGCGCGCGACCCTCTCACTCGCGCGTAGTAGTCGAGCGGAATCTGATCCGGATCCTTGAACCCGCCGAGATACGGATATGACGAGAGACCCAAAACATTCATGAATGGAAAGTCGCGCAGGTCCTGGTCGATACCGACGTAAGACCCCTGCTGGCCGAGTTTCCCCCAGGCGGTCTCGACCTGAACGCTGACGTAGAGCGGCAGCGCATTCGCTAGCCGCGTGCGGCGGACGTCCGACGCCGCGGCATTGGTCATCCTGACGACCGCGTTGTAAACCGGTCGCGGTGCCGCCGCGCGAATGAGATTCGTCTCGGCGGCCAGACCCAGATAGTCCGGATGAAGCATCTCCACCAGCGCCCGAACGTAATTGCGATAGAGCTGCTGCACGGCTGGCTCGGTGATGCTCCGGTGCGCGGCAACCAATGCCGGCGACTCACTTTCTCGCGCCAATCCGTTTGTGACATCAATAGTTACAACGAGCCGCAGATGCTTGCCGCGATAGTAATGCTCGAGATCAACGCCGTCCTTGCGCAGCGCGGCCTCGGGAGAGGTTCCGGCGAGAAGAAGGGCCCATGGAACATCGAGATGCATGATCGCGGCATCGGCTCTCTTCGTCCAAATCTCTGCTGACTTGATAGCGACGTTCAAATCGGGCTTCGGCGGAATGATGGAGAAGCCCATGAAGTAAGATCTCGTCGCTTGCGCTGGAACGTCGGGTTCGCGTGCTGCCGGCGCGCATGCGATTGCCGCTGCCGAGAGCAGGTAAGCGACTAGCTTCTCTCGCCTCATGGGAGCCTCATTGGGATGCACCTCCTGCGGAAGCCGGCCTACCGCGTCGTTGCCAGAGTCGACGGCGCCTGTGCGCCGGCGCGACGAGCCCTTCGACCACTGCCAGCAATCCATCGACCGCCAAAGCAAGTACCGCGGCAGGAAGCGCTCCCGAGAGAATCATCCGCGTGTCAGCGAGTGCAAGACCAGCCACGATCGGCTCGCCCAATCCCCCGGCGCCGATGAACGCTGCCAGTGTTGCCGCTCCCACCGTGATTACTGCCGCAGTACGAATTCCCGCCATGATTACCGGCGCTGCCAGTGGCAGTCGGACCCATAGCAATCTCTGTCTCGCTGTGGTGCCGAGGGCTTCGGCAGCTGCCACTGCATCCGGATCGGCGTCTCGCACTCCGCTGTAGGTCCCGCGCGCAATGGGATAAAGCGCGTACAGCCAAAGCGCTATCAGCGCCGGCTTTACACCAACGCCAAGCAACGGGATCATGAACGCCAGCAACGCGATGCTTGGGATGGTCTGCAAAACCCCGAGTGTGCCAATCACTGGTTCGGCGAGACGCCGAGCCCGTTCCAGCCCGAGACCGAGCGGGACGGCAACTATCACCGCGGCAGCAAGCGCAATCGCCACCAGCAGCAGATGCCGCATCGTGAGTGAGAAAATCGTCGCACGCCGATCCCACAGGTACGACCAGAAACTAGACCGCTGCACTGAGCTGCCGGCATCTGGCGTCGGTTGCTTGCCACCGACGAGCCCCAAAGCGCGCAGCTCGTCCCCGCCAACTCTTTTTACGTCTTCACCATCGACTTCCACGCGCCGGTTGAGCTGCCGCATCGTCCGGACATCGAGACGTCCGCTCAGCAGTGTAAGCGTGGCGATTGCTGACGGTGAATCGCGCTCCAGCTGCTGCGACACCAGCGCTGCCGCCTCGTACGGAGGAAAGAAGTGGCGGTCGTCCACCAAAGTGACGAGGTCGTACCGCGCCAGAAGTCCATCAGTGGAATAGCCGTCGATCACGTCCACCGCGCCCGACGCCAGCGCCTGGTACTTGACCGCCGGCGCTAGCGGTCGCACTGCACGCGGCCGAATGCCATAGACGCGCGACAATCCAACGAGACCGTCGCTTCGACCGATGAAATCCGCAGTGAAGCCGGCGGTGAGATGCGGACTCTCGCGCGCGAGATCGCTCAGCGTGGATAAGTGAAAGCGTCTGGCTGTCGCTTTGGTAACGGCGATAGCGTAGGTGTTCTCGAACCCGAGTGGCGGCAACCAGCGAGTGTGATACGCGTCCTCAAATCGCTGAGATACGTGAGCGAACACTGCCCTCGGATCGGCAGCCACGGAATCCGGCAAAGTGTCGTGCAGGATTGCGACGAGTCCGGTGCCCGTGTACTCGGGATAAACGTCGATGGCGGCGGTACGCAGAGCCGCGAATGCGATTTCCGTCGCGCCGAGCCCTGGACGCCGCTCGACCTTGAAGCCGTGGGACTCGAGGAGCTGCGCGAACATCTCCGCCAGCAAATAGGATTCGCCGAACGGCTTCGATGCGACTACGATCGGACGACCAGCTTCCTGAGCTCGCGCACCAGCAGCCGACAGTAGGAGCGCGCAGGAGACAGCAACGACTGTGGGAATCTTTCTCAAGAGACGAGTGCCTCGAGGCCTGCCCGTGCACGCTCGATCAAGTGCGCCACGTATTCGGTGGCCGGCGCGTGAACGAGATCGCGCATGCTCCCTCGCTGCTCGATCCGTCCCTTCCTCATCACCACCACTTGCTCAGCCAGCCTGCCCGCTTCGGCGAGATCGTGGGTGACCAATAGCGTCGTCACGGACAGGCGTCGGCGCAGATCATCGAAGGATTGCTGCAGCTCCGAGCGCGAGATCGCATCGAGCGCACCGAACGGCTCGTCGAGCAGGATGACGCCAGGCCGCGCCGCGATGCTGCGAGCTAATGCGACCCGCTGTCGCTGTCCGCCGGAAAGCTCGTGGGGAAATCGCGGACCGAATTGCGCGGCCGGAAGACCGACCAGCTCGAGCGCTTCTCGCGCGGCGTCCTGTGCATCGCTCCGTTCCTGAAGCACCGGCACCAGCGCCACGTTCCGCAGCACCCGCCAGTGTGGTAGCAATCCACCGAGTTGTTGCACGTAGCCGATGCCACGACGCAGCAACACCGCTGACTCTGTGCGAACATTTTTGTCGCCGACCAGGATATCGCCCTGCTCCGGCTCGATCAGTCGATTGAAGCAGCGAAGAAGTGTCGTCTTGCCCGATCCGCTTTCACCGACCAGCGCGGTCGCCTGACCGGCGGCGACATCGACGCTGACATTCTCCAGAGCGATGACGTTGCCAAAGCGGTGTGAGACGTTGCGCGCACTGAGTGGGGTCGGCATGCACTTAAGAGTGCACGCGACGCCCCATTGTGTCGATGATTGCCAGGTAAATGAGGGCGAGCGTCATGAACATCAGCTGCGGCACTGGCAGCAGGGCGTGGACCCCGCGCCACACCACTAGCTCGCAGATCGCCACGAACGTGGCCGTGCGCAACCACCGCTTGCGGATGAATCGCCGCACGAGATAATAGATGAATCCGGCAAGTAAGCCAGATAATGCGCCAGCAAGTACAACAGTCAGCGTTCCCTCAATCGTAAAGACGAAAACGGGGCGATGTTCCATGTGCGCCACGACCCGCATCAAGAGCCTGCCGCCAATTCCCAGCACCACCAGCCCGACCAGTGCACCACGCGTCAGCCAGTATCTCAGTTGCATCGGAGGGCCTTCGTGACTGTCACGGACTACTACGACACCTATCATTCTCTGTTTCGCGATATAGTACGAAGTCCGAAGTAGGTCTCCCAATCCGCAATTAGTCAGCAGACCGCAATGCCGTTGGTCCGCAATCCGCAGTACTGACAAAGGAACCCATTATGAATCCCCTCACCAGCACCTCGACCAAAACCCGCCGACTCGGCTCGCAAGGACTGCAGACATCCGCCATCGGACTCGGCTGCATGGGTATGTCCGACTTTTATGGACCGAGCAACGATCAGCAATCGATTGCGACGATTCACCGCGCCATCGAGCTCGGAATCAATCTGCTCGACACAGCGGACATTTACGGACCACATACCAACGAGGAGCTGGTCGGGCGCGCGATCAAGGGGAAACGCGATCAGGTGATCATTGCCACCAAGTTTGGAAATATGCGTGATCCGAAAACCCGCGCCTTTCTCGGTGTTAACGGCAAACCTGAGTACGTGCGTCAGTCGTGCGAAGGATCTCTCAAGCGACTCGGCATCGACACCATCGATCTCTATTACCAGCACCGCGTCGACAGGAATACGCCGATCGAAGACACCGTCGGCGCCATGTCCGACCTCGTGCGCGAAGGCAAGGTGCGCTACATCGGATTGTCTGAGGCCTCGGTGCAGACGATTCGTCGCGCGCACAAAGTGTATCCCATCACCGCCGTACAAACCGAGTACTCACTGTGGACCCGCGACCCGGAAGAGGGATTGCTCGAGGCACTGAGATCACTGGACATTGGTTTCGTTGCCTACAGCCCTCTCGGTCGCGGATTCCTGACCGGACAAATAAAGCGGATCGAAGATCTGGCAGCCGACGATTTCCGCCGACAAAACCCGCGCTTTCAGGGCGAAAACTTCCAGAAGAATCTCGATCTCGTCGCGCGCGTCGAGGAGATCGCCCGGGAGCACAAGTGCACGCCCGCTCAGCTCGCGCTGGCCTGGGTGCTCGCCCAGGGCGACGACATCGTGCCCATTCCCGGCACCAGACATCCCGAGCGTCTGGAGGAAAACGTGGGCGCTTTGAAGGTCGTGCTATCGGAGAACGATCTCCTCCGCATCGACGCCGCGGCCCCGAAGGGAGCAACAGCTGGCGAGCGCTATGCCGAGGGCGGGATGAAGACGATCAACCTTTGACGTGGCGCGGTGCGCGTCGGAGCGGGGCACTAGAATCGAAAGAGGTAGCTGATTTTTCCGAAGAATCCGTCTCTCGTGCGACGGAGATTCTGGAATCTGAATTCCCGCGGCTCTTCGAGCGTCGAGCCATAGCCGAGGTAGAGCAGCGTGCCGGGAACCGGACGATAGCTGAATAGCCAGTCGGCAGAGAACTGATTGCTGACTTCACCGGTATCGATCACACCACCGACGAGAATCGGGTTTCCGTTGCGGTCACGCAATGCGGATCGCGAGCGCGCCGCGTACTGGCCGACCACTCTCAGAAAAATCGGCGGGCTCACCTGATATTCGATTTTGATCCGCGGAATCGTCTCCCTGGAGAATTGGGAGCCGTCGCTGCTGCGATCGATCGTCAAGCGCGACAATTGGAGTGAACTGCGGATGGCAGTGGTAGGACGAACATCGAGTGCCGCGTCAATGCGTGTGCTGCTGCCGGGTGCGCCCTCGCGGAAGACTGGAACGTCACCGCGAGTTACCGCCGCACTCCCCGTAAACTGGCGGTACGTTGGCGTCGTCAGGCTGAGTGACCCGCCCCACTGATCCTTCTCCGGGCCCGGGACAGTGAAGCCAACAGTATCGATGGTTAAGCTCCCACTGGGCGCATTGAGCGAACGCTGAACCGTCAGTCCCGAATACAGCGACGGATCAAACGCGAAGTAGCCATGCGTCACCGCGCCGCTCACCTTCCAGCCACCACGAATGGTCGCACTCGGCGTGATCGATTCCGTGCTTTCTTCGAGTCCGTGCTGAGAGCCCGTGTTGTTCCAGATGCGGTTGAGGCCGAAGAATGAGCCATAGGTCTGCACGAATGCAGTCGGCGCACCGTAGAACGTCAATCGATTGAATGCGCGGGTCTCGATGATGCCAGTGCGGTTCACGAATCCCGCCGCCGCCCTGAAGCCGGGATCGACTGATCTCAGCGTGTAGTGAAATCCCCAGGCGCGCCCCGTCCGATCCCAATCACCTTGCAGAATCGATCCGTTCCTCTGATTGCCCAGACTGTCTGTCCACGAATGCGCAGCCTGGAATTGCGCCCAATAGAGCTTCGAGTGGTAGAACCGAAAATCAGCTGCAGCAACGCGAGAGAAATTACTCCCGTCCTCCCGCGCAGTGAGAACGGCGCCCAGTGTGTTTGCTGAACCAAAATCGTACCTGAGGCGGGAAACTCCAAAAAGTGGCGAGTGTGCTCCGCTCCACGAGTAGAGCTTATCGTCGCTCGCCACTATCGAAGCGATGTTCAGACCGCCGAGTTTCCCCGTCAGCTTTGCGCCGGCCTTCGGCGCGACGATCTGACGGGTATAGATCAACTGATTGGGGGAATCGAACAGCTCGAGCCCGTCGAGAAAGAACGGGCGCTTCTCCGGATAGAAGAGAGCAAATCGCTCATTGAGCAGGACCTGCCCGACGTCGGCCTCGACCTGCGAGAAATCGGGATTGATGGTTCCGTTGAGCGTGAGGTTCTGGCGGATTCCCCACCGCAAATCGCCACCAAGCTCTCCCTTCTGCTGATAGTCCCGACCGTTGCCGATCGTCGGCGACCGATCTGCATGTGCCGTCATGGTCGGTGTCGCCTCGAGCACCAGCCCGCGTCTTAGATCGTGCAGTCCGTCGAGTGTTCCCGACTGTGCCAGGAAGTTCGCATTGGCCCGTATCGCCGGCGCCCACGTATCCTGGAATCCGGAGTGCTGCACACGACGCAGAATGTGCAGTCCCCAGCTCTGCACGCTGGCATCCTGATAACGAAGGCTCTTGAATGGAATTCGTACTTCTACCTCGTAGCCGCCGTCAACTAGACGTCCCTTCGACTCGAAGAAGTAATCGGGGTTGAGATCGACGCTTCCTTCCAGCGGATTGATGTTGCGAAACCCGCCGCCGGTGGCCGATGGCCCGCCGGCTCCGCCCGCAAACTGCGCGCTGCGCGTCCCATCCTGCTGGACGCCGTACGGATTCACTCCAAACAGGAATGCAATCTGCCGACTGTTGTCCGTGTCGAGGAGTATCTGAATCTGATCTTCGCTGTCGATATTGTCGCGATTGGCATGTGTCGCTCTGACGACGTTGCCGTGAATCTCGCGCGCTCTGATGCCGAAGTAGATCGCGTCCGGTGCGTACCAGGTCAGTACTTCGGTCGGTTCGACGGCCGGCAATCCGTCGACCGGCTGATACTGGGAAAAGCCGGTGAGACGCGCTGCGCGGCGCCACACCGGCCCATCGAGGCTACCGTCGATTGTGATGACCGTGTCGATGCGCGGGATTTGCACGTGGACATGATTGGCACGGCCGTCATAAGTGACGGCGGAATCCTGAAGCAGCGCAGCTACGGCCAGCGTTGCGAGAAGCATCGCCAACTGACGGCTAGTACCTCACCGCAATGCCGGTCTGAATGGTGCGGGCGGGCATGCGGTAATACTGCGCGTCACCGAACTCGCTTTCTGACACGGCATCGCGGCGATTGGTAAGATTCCTTCCATCGAGTCGCCATTCCGCGCGCCCCGTTCGGTAGCCGACCCCGGCATCGACGGTAGAGAACGCCGGCGCCAGCGCATTGTTGCGCTTGTCGAGGAATCGATCGCCCGTGTAGTTGAACACGACATTGGCGGTCAATCCGTGATCGGGTACGAAAGTAAGTCCAGCGGAGGCCAGGTGTCGCGCCGACATCTCGAAGCGATTGCCTGCGAGCTGCGTTGGTACGCCGTTAAAGTCCTGGACGAAATCGACGAACTTCCCGTCGTGGAAGCTGTAGGATGCACGTGCAGACAACTCATTCAGCAGCCAGAAATCGGACTCCAGCTCCACGCCCTTGAAGCGCGTTCTGCCGGCATTGATCAAGGCAGGCTGGTTGTTCACGATTGTCGACGTCACGAGGTTCTCGAAATCCATGCGAAAGGCGCTCGCTTCCACATCGAGTCGTCCCCCCGCAGACCTGACTTTGACCCCCGCTTCGTAGCTGCGCGAATTCTCCGGATCGAGAACTGCTTCATTTTCGGCGAGGCTGAAGTCGAATGCGGCCGGCTTGAAGGTGTTCCGATAATTCGCGAACACGCGCAGGTGATCCGCGTCCTGCTCCCAGATGCCGAAGATCGCACCGAGCGCGCCGCTAAGGCGGGTGTGTGTAACTTCCGCGCCCCGGCCACGCTTCTCGGTGGTCGCGTTCAGGCGAAGGCCACCGTTCAATGTGAATCGGGAAACCGGTCGCCATTCTGCAGATCCATACGCGCCCAGAAATCTCCGCTCGCTCTCGGCGTCCTTGTCGAACGTCGTTGGTTCGGCTACCGCAGCCTGCGTCGCCCCGTCGAGCGGGACAGTGTAGGTAAAGGTGGTACCTCTTCCCTCGCCCTTAGCAAACAATGCATCGGTGCCGGCTAGGAAACGGAGTTGAGGAATCGTTTGCCAGGCGAGATGGGTATCCGCGTAGACATCGTTGACGTCGATATCTTCTCGCGATCCTGATGCATTATTCGGGGCGTTCGAGATGTCTGTCAGAAAACCGCGAAACAGACTCTGACCCGAAAAAGTGTACGACGCCATGGTAGCCCAGGCCGCGCCGAGCAGCGGCCGCTCCAACCCGCCCGAGAAGGCAAACCGGTTTTCGTTCAGGAACGCATCGACGGGGTTGTAATTCGCGTCGAGGGGGACGTTTGCGGAGAGGCCCGTACCTTCGCGCGGATGTGGGCTCGCTGGTTCCTGACGAAGAAGGTTGATGTCAGCCGAGAACCACGTCTGACGGTCGTCGTGTACTTTTGCCGTACGCCACAGCGCGTGACCTCGCGAGAAAGACGTGTGCTCGTCCCTGAACCCTTCGCGCTCGAAGTCGCCGCTGAGTCGTGACTTCCACTCACCCAGACTGCCGAACGGTAGATCGGCGGATACGGCACCAGAGCCGAAGCTTCCGCCACGGATTTCCGCGGAGCGGTCGGTAGCGGCGCCGGAGCGGTGGACGACATGGATCACGCCGACGAAGGACGTTGCGCCGTAGGTGACGGGAGCGGGACCGCGCATGACCTCGATACGCTCCACATCTTGCAGGCTCAGCGTGGAAATCGCGGGATTGAATGCACCGCCCCACGGCACGCCGTCCACGACGAGCAAAAACGCGTCGAACTCGCGCAGACCCCAGAACTCGGGCACCGCGCTCGCCGGACCGGCATCGCCACCGGGTGCAATCGCCACACCGGTCGCCAGCGCCAGTGCGCCCTTGAGTGACTTCACACCACGCGACCGCAGCTCGTCGCCGGAAAAAACCTCGATCGATGCCGCGACATCATGGGGCCGTTCCGGAACTTTCGTCGCGATGACTTCCACCGGCGGAATGCGCTGAGCCGGTTGTTGCGGCTCCTGACCTAAGCTTTTCGCCGTTGCAGCAAGAAGAAATGCGACGACGAGCGAAGACACGTCTCGCATGATGCGAGCGGGGTTTTTGAGCATGGTCAGGAATTTATGCTCGCACCAGCTTCCTGTAAGCGACCGGGTCGACGGGTCAGGAGCATTCTATACCGACTGCTTCCGCCCGGCGAAGACCAGAACCGCGCCGACGACGATGGCGACGAGCCCGACAGCGGGCGTGACCAACCCTCGCTCCTGCGCGGTGACCTTGACCGGGCCGACCTCCACCTCATTACGACTTTTCGTGTACGGTATTCCCCGCATCGCGACGACGATGATCCCACCCACGATGAGCAGCACACCAATCCAGCCGACGACCCGCATGAAGCCTCCGAAAAACGGGATGACATATGCTGGGGCCGGCGGGTGCCATCCGGCAAGCCGTAGATGCTTACCGAGCTTCAGCTACGCACGAACGAGCTTCTTGTAGGCAATCCGATGCGGCTGATCTGCATCCGGTCCTTTGCGCCGTTTAAGGTCCTCGATGTAGCTCTGGTAATTCCCTTCGAACCAAACCGTCTCCGAATCTCCCTCGAAGGCGAGGATGTGTGTCGCGATGCGGTCGAGAAACCACCGATCGTGTGTGATCACCACCGCACAGCCCGGGAAGTCGATCAGCGCTTCCTCGAGCGCGCGAAGCGTGTCGACATCGAGGTCGTTCGTCGGCTCGTCGAGGAGCAGCAGGTTTCCGCCTGACTTCAGCAGCTTCGCCAGATGAAGCCTGTTGCGCTCTCCGCCTGAAAGATCGCCCACTTTCTTCTGCTGATCGGGACCCTTGAAGTTGAATTGCGCCAGATACGCGCGCGCCTGCATCTCGCGCTTGCCGACCATGATGATGTCGTTCCCTTCGCTCACTTCCTTGTAGACGGTGTTTGCGTCATTCAACTCGCGCGCCTGGTCGACGTACGCGAGCCGCACCGTATCGCCAATCGTGAGCGATCCATCGTCGGTCTTCTCCTTGCCGACGATCATCCTGAACAGTGTCGTTTTCCCGGCACCGTTCGGCCCGATGATGCCGACGATTCCGCCGCGCGGCAGCGAGAACGAGAGATCGTCGAACAGCACTTTGTCGCCGTAGGCTTTCTTGAGCCCCTTCGCGATGACGACGTCGTTGCCGAGTCGCGCCGGCGGTGGAATGACGATCTCGTTCTGCATGATCTTCTCGCCTTCCGCCGCGCTCGCCAGCTCCTCGTACTTCTGGATGCGCGCCTTGCTCTTCGTTTGACGCGCGCGCGGCGACATTCTCACCCATTCCAGCTCGCGCTCGAGAGTGCGCTGCCGGGCTGACGCCTGCTTCTCCTCCTGGGCGAGTCGCGTGCGCTTCTGATCGAGCCACGAGCTGTAGTTCCCCTCGTAGGGAATGCCAGCGCCGCGATCCAGCTCCAGAATCCAGCCGGCGACGTTATCGAGAAAGTACCGATCGTGCGTTACGGCGACGACCGTTCCCGGAAACTCAGCGAGATACCTCTCCAGCCAGGCAACTGATTCAGCATCGAGATGGTTAGTAGGCTCGTCGAGCAACAGCATGTCCGGCTCCTCGAGGAGCGTGCGACATAATGCGACTCGACGTCTCTCTCCGCCCGATAACTTGCTGACCTCTGCGTCCGCAGGGGGGAGACGAAGCGCGTCCATCGCGATCTCTATTTTGCGATCGATGTCCCAGGCATTGGTCGCATCGATCTTTTCCTGCACTTTCGCTTGGCTGTCGAGCAACTTCGTCATCTCGCCGTCCGACATGGGCTCAGCGAATTTGTTCGAGATCTCCTCGAATTTCTTCAGCAGATCGCGCACGGGCTTAACGGCGAGATCGACGTTCTCCTTTACGTTCTTCGATGCATCGAGCTGCGGTTCCTGCGACAGAAAGCCGATGCGCGTGCCCTCGTGCGGCCATGCTTCGCCCTGAAAATCGTGATCGACGCCGGCCATGATCTTGAGCAGCGACGACTTTCCTGCACCGTTGGCGCCGAGTACGCCGATCTTCGCGCCCGGATAAAAAGACAACCAGATGCCGCGCAGAATCTCCCGCGATGGCGGGACGACCTTGCGCAGGTCTTTCATTACATAGATGAATTGTGGAGGCATCCGACCAATCTAAGGCCGAGTGCAACTGCTGCGGACCGCGGGCGGTTATTTAGGGTCGCCGATCATCGCATGATCATCATCCATATGGTCGTCGTGCCAGATGGACTTGAGATCATTCCCCGCAAAAGTATTGGCGTGGAGCATCCATCCGAACGCTTGCGGGACGAAGCGGCCATCGGCAGCCTCACACTCTTCCCTCGTGGCAACCCCGAGTGAGCCGAAGATTGGCCGGCCATTCTTCGTCTCGTACCAGCGCTCCTTTGGGTGTCGCGCGGGAATGCACCAGTTCACGTGACGATGCCAGCGCGCGACGCTGAGCGGCACCCGTTGATTCAGCTCGTCTTCCGAAGTCCGACGCGACGCCGTGTACATCGCGCCGATCAAATGAAACTGTCCCTGCGCATCTTTCTTATAGAGAAGCGATGTGGGACGAGCCGGATCGAATCCCCACTGGTTTCGAAACGCGTTCCAGCCCTTCGTGAAATGGTACTGCGGCTGATTCTTGATCTGCGGCGCGAACATCTTGTAGCCGTCCGCCTCGGCGACCTTTACGTCCTGATACTTCGCAATCGCCTGACGCAGCTCGTTGATCACCAGGCCCGAGCGAATCGAATCGGCAGCCGTCAACTGGCGTGGAGTCGAGTAGGCCATGTGCTTGGCCATTGCCGTCATCCGCCAATCACCGCCGCCGCTCATATCCATTCCTGCAATGTCGTGCGCGGCCGCTGCCGATGTCGCCGTCGTATCGGAGTGACTGTGCGAATGTTGACCGAGCACGCGACCTGAAATCACGACTACCCCCGTCACGACGAGGGTCGATCTCAACAACAGTGTTCGAAGCATTCGGATACCGACGACAGGGGTGAACAAGTCCGTACCTATACCCCATTAGACGATCTCAGCCGTTGGCGGTTAACCCCCGTAAGCGGCCAACAACCTGTCGAGTGCGTCGCGGACCCGCTCGTACGGCAGCTGCTGGATCTGGTCCTCGCCCCAGGCGATGATCTCGCCGGGCGTATTCCACGGCGCATACGGTTTATGCTCCCGTTTGAGCAAGACCAGCGATGGCTTTCGGAACGCCGACGCTGCGTGCGAGATACTCGTGTCCGGCGTGAACACCATGTCCGCCGTTCCCACCAGCGCGAAGGCGTCCCGAAGCAGTGGTGTCTGCACGGGTAGCGCGTCCACCTGCGACGCGACTTTGTTCACGCTCTCCCATTCCCCCGGCAGACCGATCACTATCATCGGCATCCGCGGAGCACGCGCGCGAGCGACCTGCAGCGTCGCGATGAACTTTCCATCCGGCCACCGTCGCTTCGGCTCCGATGCCGACAGATTGACCAAAAGGCGTTTTGTAGTGCCGCCGCTTGCGTCATTCCTGGCAACCAGGTCGCTTGCTTCTTTCCACTTCGCTTCGGCACGCTGACGCTCTTCATCCGTCAGGAAAATCTCCGGCTGCCAGTCGACCGAGGCCGGATTGACTCCGAATGGAACCGCCAAATGCTTCGAACCCTCCATGTAGTGATCGATGCGATTCCACTCTGGTACCCGAACGTTGTAGATGCGCGCGTCGCGGTGCGCTCCAACTCTGAATCGCGCCCGTCCAGCGTACATGAGAAGCGGAGTCGAGGTAAAGACCGGTGGATTGTTGATCCTGCCGTCCACCATCACCGTGTAGCGCTCGCGTCTCAGCCGCTTCATGATCTCGCCGTAGCTGCGAAAGGATTTTCTCTCCAGCGTCAGCACTTCCCCGACGTATGGATTTCCTTCCAGCACTGGCGCAGTGGCCGGCGTCGCCAGCACATCGACTTTTCCGCCCGGCAGCACCACCGCGATGTTGCGGATCACGGACGTAGCCATGATCATGTCGCCGATGCGCTCGTAGCGTATGAACAGCACGCGAAAATCAGAGTTCGTAGCTGGCGGCAGACTCGTCTCCGCTGGACCGGGGAGCATCCAGCCGAGTAGCCGCATCCAGATCGCGCGCCACGTTATTTCAAGCTTTCGCAGATCCACCGGTAAGAGACAGCTCTAACAGCTTTCGTGAAGGTTGTGGATCACGCGTGTGATAAAGCTGAATCGCGCTTATCACGAACGGCTCCGGCATTCGAGTACTGAGCAACTCCCGGATCGATTGCGGATCCAGCGACGGGTACAAGCTGAGGGTACAATGTGGGCTAAAAGTGTACCGCGCCCTCGTGAACGGCAGTCCGCTTCTCACTAACCTGTCGTGGAGTACCCTGATCGGGCCGTGCGGGTCGATCGGCAGGACGATGATGTCAGTCTGCATGAAGCGTTGCGCGGGTTCAAAGCGCAGCATGATCGGCGCCGTCTCCGCGGCTATGGGCTCGAGCTTCCGGCGCATTTCCTCGACGTCAGTCGACGGCGGAATCGGCCCGGCTCCTGATGATCCTGTCAGCGTTATGTGCGGCGGCTTGTATCGCGCCAGCTTGGGGTCGTAGCGCTCATTAAGCGCTCGCACTCGCTCGCCGATTTCTCCCGGCAGTTCCGCCAGAATGAAGATGCCATTTAGCTGCAAGCATTACTCGTCATAAAAACTTTTTCAAACGATCAGAACTGAATCGAATACAGCACCGGATTGATTTGAATTTGCGAGCGCGTATTTCCTTTGATGAGTTTGCTGTCGATGTGGTTGTCCGGATGCGAGTGCGTGTACTTGACGACCTTGAGACCGATGATCGTTCCGATCGCCGCGCCCGCCACAACATCGCTCGCCCAGTGCATGTTGTTGTAGATTCGCGAAGCGCCCACCAGACCTGCACCGCCATAAAAAACCGTTCCAATCCAGAACGCTGCGTGTGGCCACCAGAATTGCGTTTCGCGGGTCACCGTCGACGCAAACGCAAACGCAGTGACGGTATGGCCGGATGGAAAAGATCGGAACTGATCACCAACGAATCCGCGCCAGAGCTGGAAGTTATACGGGTTTTTGACGTCGATGTACGGCCGCTGCCTCCCCGCCATCAGTTTTATTCCACCAGCCAGTAAGTCAGCGAGCAAGATGGACTCGACGCTGTGCAGGCCAAGCGCCTGGACCCGTCGCTGGCCGTCGATGCGGCCAATGACGTAAACGCCAAGTCCAGTCACCGCTGATCCTGGATCGCCAAGAAGCCGAAAACCGGTTGCCGCCGTTCGCAGAAACCGGTTCTCTTGCGTGCCCGGATCCTGTAGCCGGTTGGCAATCTGCATGTCGATGGGCGCCACCGCGGCTGTGCCAATCGCGAATACGCCAAGGAGCAGCGCATCCTTGCCCACCAGCAAGGGGGTTTTCTTGTTGATCGTGTCCGCTACCTGCGCACTCACGCTCGTGCCGAGGAGCAGCAGCAGGATTCCAGCACGAAGTAGCTTTCCAGTCAAGCGATGACCTCCGGTTTGAGGCGCTGAGAACGACGATGCCCCTGTTGTGCGCTCAACCCGAATGCAAGACTCTTACCCCCTTGTAAATCCCGTTAGCAACGGCGATATCAATCAAATGCTGAACATCGATCTTACCGGCAAGCGCGCGCTGGTTGCGGGCGTGGCCGATGACGCCGGGTTCGGGTTTGCCATTGCCAAGGCGCTCATCGAGGCAGGGGCAACGGTGTCAGTGGGCACTTGGCCGCCCGCGCTCAACATCTTCATGAACCTGCTCGAGCGCGGCAAGATGGACGCTTCCCGCATGTTGTCCAACGGACAGCTTCTCCAGTTCGAGAGGATCTATCCGCTCGACGCATCCTTCGACACGCTTACCGACGCGCCGGAGGAGATCCGCACCAACAAGCGCTACAAGGACACCGGCGATTTCAGCATCGACGGAATGGCGCAGCGGATCGAGTCGGACTACGGAAGGGACTCACTCGATATCGTCATTCATTCGCTGGCCAACGGTCCTGAAGTGAAGAAGCCTTTGCTGGAGACGAGCCGCGCCGGATACCTCACTGCGATAAGCGTCAGCGCTTACTCGCTTACTTCGATGGTGTCGCGGCTCGGGCCCATTATGCGCAAAGGCGGCTCGTTCCTCTCACTCACCTACCTGGCCAGCGAGCGCGTCATTCCTGGTTACGGTGGCGGGATGTCATCGGCGAAAGCGGCACTCGAGAGTGACACGCGCGTGCTTGCCTTCGAAGCCGGCCGAAAGTACGGCGTCCGTGTCAACGCCATCTCCGCCGGACCGTTGGCCTCGCGCGCCGCCAGTGCCATCGGCATCATCGAAAAGATGGTTGAGTACTGCGCCGAGAATTCTCCGCTCACTGAAGCCCTGCAGGCGGAAGACGTCGGGAATGCAGCGGCGTTTTTGTCCAGTCAGCTGGCGGCGGGAATTACGGGCACCGTTGTATACGTGGACAAGGGCTACCACTCGATGGGAATGGCCCTACAGGAGTCAGCCGTCACGGCGTAGCCAATGGCCGCCGCCATCACGCGGCGCGACGGCTAGGGATCTTTCTTTACTGCATCCGCTGCAGCAGCTCTCGCCCGCTCTATTCTGCGTCTGAGCTCCTCGAGCTCCGCGCGAGTATGACGCCCCGAGAGCCTCATGACATTTCCGCTCGCGGAATCTCTCCAGCTGAGCGTTGCCGTACCGTCCGGAGTCTGGGCAAATGAAACAGACGCTCCGGGTGGAGCTGGCACGGGCGGTTGCGTTTGTGCAGAGCGCTGGGTGTCCTGGGTTGGAGCGAGCTTGGCAGCACGTTTCGCTTCGGGCGCCGGTGCAGCCGCAGCCATCGTTCCTTGCTGCGACACACCTGCACCAGTGACTACGACCGACTGAAGCTCCATCTTCAGCTGCTCGGCAAGCATTACCGTGTCGCCTGGTGCCACCTCGTACAACGTCAGCTCTTCCCCGAGCGCTCTCGGTTTGCCGACTACCCTGAGAGGCTGTTCGACCGGCAACGCATCCACCGAGGCGACACCAGTCACTGCTCGTCCGGTCGCCGCCCTAAATCGACGCGGTGCATTCTGTTCGGCGACTTGCGGGGCGGCAGCAGCTTTGTTCAGATCCTGACGAATGCCAGCGTTCCCTCCCGCAACTGCGGGCGGCGACGGAGCTGCCACTCGCGTTGGCTTGGAAGCCATTGCGCCAGCCTGACTGCGGTTTTGTCCCGCGCTTCCCGCTTCCCGCTTCCCGCCTCCCTCATTAGGGCTTTGAGCAGCAGCTACAGGCTTCTGGTTTGACAATACTGTAACCGTCGGTGCAGCAGGAGCTACTCGCGCAGTGTCAGGTAACTCGATCGTCGCGTTGGTCTTGTCACCCACGCCGCGCCCTCTGATCACCAAAACGCTGCCCAAAGCGACGACCAGCACCGACGCTGCTATTCGCCAGACCATCGGATCGAGTCGTCTCTTCGGAGCGGCGGTAGGTATCACTCCGCGTGGCGCGTTGTCCAGCGCCGTCAGGATCCGCGACGACGCGGCGATGAAACCGCGCGCCTCAGCAACTGCTGCCTGACACTGCGCGCACTCCTTGACGTGCGCCTCCACCTGCGCGGCTTCCTCGGCGCTGAGCGCGCCATCCAGCCACGAGTGAATCGTACCTTCGTCAAGATGCTGCATTCTTCTCTCTCTCTTCGCGGCTCTTCTGCAATGCTTCGTAACTTTCTACCAGCCGCCGTCTTGCGCGAGACAGCGTCGTTCCTACCGAGCCCGGTGAAAGCTCCAGCGCTTCCGCGATCTCGCTGTAATCCAATCCTTCTTCACGCATGAGCAGGGCGAGCCGGTCACGTTCGGCCAGGGCGTCCACCGCCTTTCGCGCCATTGCCGCCTCCTGAGCGCGCTCGAGCGTCGTCTCCTCCGGCTCGGCCATCGCTTCGCGTTCCTGCTCTGCCAGGAGTGCCAGATGCTTTCGGCGCCTGACATCCTTCCTCGCTTCGTCTCGCACGAGATTGGTCGCCACGGCAAACAGCCACGCCCGTTCGTTCTGTATCGAAGTCTGCCTCAGTGCACGCACAAAAGTCTCCTGCGCCACTTCTTCCGCCCAGTCGCGATCTCCCAAACGCCGCGTCAGATATCTCACCAACGCGGCGTTGTACGTTCGGAAGAGTCGTTCGACGTCGGTCACTCAGTCACCAGCGGTCTCTCAACATGGCCAGATCACGATCTGTCAGACGTTCTACACCAGTTGGAGTCAGCTCGATCGCCATGCTGTGACCGGCGACGATTACGCGGTCTCCGATGGAGAATGGCTCGCGCAGATCAGGCTGCAGCTCCAACACCTTGAAGTAGGCATCCGAGAACGGCTTGATGCGCAGCACCTGACCCGTCCTCTTGTAACGGACATCGGTCCAGACGCTGTCACTCAAAATGAAAGTCACATTGCCTGCGCGGCGGACACCCATATCGTCACGCATCCCCAATGCGGCGTCCGCGGCAGCCATGCTCGTAGCCCCGCGCTGTGCTGAGGCAGCCTTCGCCGCCTCGAACCGCTCCGGTGCGGGCGCAGCCGCTGATGCGCGGCCGGTCGCTGCACCAGTCGTCACTACCGACTGTAAGGCCATATTGCCTGACAACTGACGTTGACGATTCATTCCCGGCTCGACCACCAGGTACGATGAGAATTCGGTCGGGATCCCGAAGCGGTCGCCGAGATCGCGGATCTCATCGTCGATCTCGCGCGATCCGCCGTTCTTGCGTTTCTCCGCACTCAGGTAACCCACCCGCTGCGTCGCCCACAGGCGAGCGACAAACGGATTCTCGCGTGAGCGCTCGGGGAAGTAGACGCGGCTTGTCCAGGTAACCGGCCCACTCGTCGTCTGGCCGTCGAAGCGCAACGTTGCATTTCCGCTCCCGTCATACCGCGTGAGCAGCACCAGATCCTCTCCGGCAAATATGTCAACCGGCCCCGACGGGTGCATCTTGAGCAGTCGCACTCCGTCGGCATGAACGCGAACATCGGTGACGAGCGGACTGGTCAGGCGGCTGGCGACGATTCCTACGGCCCGCTCGACCGACTCATCCGGACGCACGAAGCTCGCGGTTCCACGGCCTTCCAGAGCGAGCTGTTCGATCAGTGAAACGTTGAGATCGGCGCCAACGCCGAACGTGAACAGTCTGCGCGGTCCACGCAGTTTGGCGACGTTCGCCGCGATCACCGACGCGTCGCGCTCTCCAACAGTTGGTTGACCGTCGGTGAGGAACAATATGATGGGGAGCCTACCCGACTGTACTCGCGCTGAAAGCGCTTCGTCCAGCGCGCCGGAGATATTAGTCGATCCCTGCGCGTCCAGATCGTCCAGGTAGCGCTCCGCGGCGCGAATGTTCTCGCGCGTCGCCGTCGAGAAATCATCGCGGAACGTCCGTACGTCGCTCGAGAAATCGATCAGACGGAAACGATCCATCGGTGACAGCGTTCTCAGTAGCTGTTTTCCCGCCGACCGTGCCTGCTCGATCTTCTGCCCGCTCATCGAGCCCGAGACGTCGATCACGAACGTCACGTCACGCGGCACTGCGCGGGGCCGAACTGCGGGCGGCGACAGCGTGATTAGTGCGAAACCATCGTCATTTCCCGGTGCGTTGGCCAGCAGGCTTATAGCCGCGCCGGCTGTACGCCGGATTGGGATGAGGAGCGTGACCTCTCCTCGCGCGTCCCTCACCTCAAACCGGCGCACGGACCCACGATAGCTCGATGCGAAGGAGCGATCCCCCTCGTTGTATCCGTCGTCGTACGACTCCGTAGCGTAACGCTGCTCGAAGATCGAGTGCGTCGGAGAGTACGCGGTTCCGTACATCGGATCGTTCGGATAAGTAAGCACGAACGACACGCGTCCTTCCGGCTGCTGACCCGTCGCAAATTGATTCGCCCGCATTCCACGGAAGTAGTCGATTCGCAGCGCATCACCCTCGCGCTCGGCAACAGTCTGAAAGCGCACGACGACTTTTTTCTGTTCGCCGGGAGCGATGGGAAAAATTCTGGCGCGCAGGAGTCCGTATCCCATCCACTCCAGCAGTGCGGGATCTCGCTGACGGCGGACGATGTCCTCATAGATCTGTCGCGCACGATCGGCGCTCATCGTCTCACCGGAGACGAGCTCGCCGTTGATCGACAGCTTCAGATCCTGGAACGCAGCGCCCTTCGGAAGCGGGAACATGAAATCCGCTTCGCCAACTCTGCTGCCACGATTCACGAACGTTTCCGTGATCTCGTAGCGCAGCACGCGATCGACGAGGTTGACCCGTACATCGCTGCTTTGTCGAACTACATCAGTGAACGGAATTCCGCACGACCGCATGATGCACGGTTGACCGGGCCGGCAAGGTGGCGGCACCGGGCACGGAAATGGACGCGTCGGAGCGTCAACGATTTGTGCTGAAAGGAGCTGCGGAATCCCGAAAGCGACTGCCAGAAGTAATGAGCGCATGACACACCAGTAGAAGAAGGTTCTACAGTGGGACGTGTGTCAGTCGTGGGCTTGCACACGCGCCAAGCGCTTTGGGGTTTTGCCGGTTGTAAGGCTTCCCTGGAGGGGGTTAACGCCGGAAAAACGGACCTATCGGGGCCGCGCCTTTTTACGCCGTTTCTGGAGGTCGCGGCGCTCATCTACCCTCACTGCCAGCAGCTGGTGGTCGGCGCGAACCACCGTGCTCTCGAACGTCTCGTCGTTTTTCCTCGCCGCCCACCCCATCGAAAACGGCACTGGTGCCGACGTTGGCGCGGCAGCCCTCAGCCTCGCCACTACGTGTTCAGTTTGGTCCTCATCGGAGTCGCACAGCACCACCAGAAACTCGTCGCCGCCCACGCGCACCACTGCTTCCTCGGCACGCACGTGGCGCATGAGGAAGCGCGCCATCCTCACCAATACGGCATCGCCCTCGGCGTGACCGTTCTTGTCGTTGTACTGCTTGAAGTGATCGATGTCGAGATAAATGCATCCCCATTCGCCCTTCGGCTGGGCCTCGCATTGGCGCGAGACGGTGTTCAGATAGCGACGGTTGTAACAGCCTGTAAGCGGGTCGCGGATGCTCAGCTCGAGGAGTTGTGTCTGCAGCTCCTTTCGATGAGTGATGTCGACCAGAATTCCGTGACAGTACTTCTCGCCGGTTTCCGGATCAACCGACAGGAACGCGCTGTCGACGACGGTTCTCGTTTTTCCGTCGCGTCGCGTCAGCTGGAATTCGACGTCACGCACCGAGCCCTCGCGCTCGAGCTGCGCCATCTCCCTCGCTCGAACTTCCGGCTTCACGAAGTCGCTGGTGCGCGATCCCTTCAGATCTTCCAGGGAGTCGACGCCGAACATCTCGAGAAATGCCGGATTGGCATCGACAATCTCCCCGTCCAGCGTCGTGATGTAAATTCCCTCTTTCAGGCGCAACGCCAGCTCGCTGAGCGTGCGCGGATCACTCAGACTGCGAAAGCGTCTCTTTTTCCTGGGCTTGGTCTTGGTCTTCCTGGCGGGGCGGGTACGACTCACATCAGATGCCTCAGCTAGCGGCATGTCCGTTGCTTTAATGGAAGGTCAGACATTGGAGAAAGTATGCCATCCGGAACGAAAGAAAGGAGCTAACCCGACGCTGCGGCCTTCCGCGCGGAATGGGTTTCTCGCGGAATCGGCACGATGAGTTTCCGGACTGCCGGCATTCATCACGTCACCGGGATCGCCAGCAATCCACAGCGAAACCTCGATTTCTACGCCGGCATCCTCGGACTCCGACTGGTCAAGCGCACCGTAAACTTCGATGACCCCACCACCTATCACTTCTACTTCGGAAACGAGGACGGCAGTCCAGGCAGTATCCTGACGTTCTTTCCCTGGCCCGACGCGCGCCGCGGCCGACAGGGCGGCGGTCAGGTCGCCGTTACATCCTTCTCGATCCTTCCCAGCTCGGTGGGCTTCTGGATAGAGCGGCTCATCAAAAAGAGAGTCGAGTTCGAGCAGCCCGCCGCACGCTATGATGATGAGCGGGTGATCGCATTCAAGGATCACGAAGGATTCATGGGTGAGCTCGTTGCGCACCCGAAAGTCGGCACGCAGGGTGGTTGGTCAGCGGCGGGCGTTCCCGCCGAGCACTCCATTCGTGGCCTCTATTCGATAACTCTCTGGCTCGATGCCAACGAGCTGACGGGACAGCTTCTCACCAACACCCTCGGCTTCCAGCTGGTACGCGAGCAGGGAAGCATCTTTCGCTACGCCAGCGGGAACGGCGGACCGGGAACAATCGTCGACCTCCGTTGCGTACCCGGTATCTGGGCCGGCGTGATGGGAGCGGGCACTGTCCATCACGTAGCCTTTCGAAGCACCAACGAAGCCGAACAGCTGAAGGCGCGTTCCGAGCTGACATCGCTCGGGTACAACGTTACGCCGCAGTTGGATCGTGATTATTTCAAGTCGATTTATTTCCGCGAACCCGGAGGCGTGCTCTTCGAGATCGCGACCGATGGTCCCGGATTCGCAGTCGACGAGCCGGCCGATGCTCTCGGCCAGTCGCTCAAGCTCCCAGATTGGCTGGAGCCACGTCGATTTGAGATTGAAGCACTCCTTCCCAACATTCGCATCCCACTCGAGCTCCGCGGACCAAATGCATGACTGAAGATCTCGGCTTCATCCACCGCTTCATACCCGCGGAAGATCCCGCGTCAGGCGAGACGCTATTAGTTCTCCACGGCACTGGCGGCGACGAAAATGATCTCATCGGCATCGGCCAGACCGTAGCACCAGGGGCCGCGATCTTGAGCCCGCGCGGCAATGTGCTCGAGAACGGCGCTCCGCGATTCTTCAGGCGTCTCGCGGAGGGTGTATTCGACCCGAAGGAAGTTCGCTCACGCGCCGAGGAGCTTGCACGCTTCGTCCGCTCCGCGGTCATTACCTACAGACTCGATCCTGAGCGGATTTTCGCCCTCGGCTACTCGAATGGCGCCAACATCGCGTCAACCGTGATGCTGATAGAGCCGGGAATATTGCAGGGATCGATTCTGTTGCGGCCGATGGTCGTTTACGAGCCCACTGAGCAGAGGGATCTCAGCGGCTCCGCAGTGTTCATCTCCGCCGGACGCATGGATCCGATTGTGCCTACGACAAGTGTCGAGCGGCTTGTATCCCTTTTCGAGTCGGCGCACGCGGATGTAACCCTCAAGTGGCAGCTCGCCGGTCACAGCCTGATGCCGAGCGAAGTTCGCGAGGCTGCAGAATGGCTCGCCCTGCAGCGCGCACGAGTATGAGCTAGCTTGCAAATGAGAACACCTAGAGAGAACTCCCGGCGTAGTGAACTGATCACTGGCAACTACGCTACTGGCACCTCGCACCCATTCCGTTAAGAAACCACAGCCCGTTTTTATGTCCCAATCAGCCGACACCGCGACCGCCCTGAGATCAGCACCCTCCTCTCCCCTCGCCGGCTCCGGCCAATCCCTCGAGGACCTCTGCATCAATGCGATTAGAGTCCTGGCGATGGATGCAGTCCAGAAAGCCGACTCGGGCCATCCCGGCACTCCGATGGCGCTGGCGCCGCTCGCGTACGTGCTCTGGACCCAGCACCTGCGCTACAATCCCGCCGATCCCAATTGGCTGAATCGCGATCGCTTCGTGTTGTCGGCCGGACACGCATCGATGCTTTTGTACAGCGTGCTGTACCTCACCGGTTATGAGCTCACTCTCGACGACCTGAAACAATTCCGGCAGTGGGAGAGCAAGACGCCGGGACATCCCGAGTACGGAGATACGCCAGGCGTCGAAACGACTACGGGCCCGCTCGGTCAGGGTGTTGGCAACGCCGTCGGCATGGCTGTCGGCGAAGCACACATGGCCGCAGTATTCAACCGCGATCAGAAAATCTTCGACCATTACGTGTACTTCATCGCCAGCGATGGAGACATGATGGAAGGTGTCTCCCACGAGTCTGGGTCCTTCGCTGGTCATACCAGGCTTGGTAAGCTGATCGGGTTCTACGACGACAATCACATCACCATCGAAGGCGACACCGCGCTGACGTTTAGCGATGACACCGGTGCGCGGTGGGAGGCTTACGGCTGGCACGTACAGCACGTCGCCGACGTAAATGATCTCACCGCGTTGAACCGCGCGATCGAAGCCGCGAAACTGGAAACGACCCGCCCTTCGCTAATCGTCGTGCGCTCACACATCGGATACGGCAGTCCACACAAGCACGACACCGCCGAGGCGCATGGGTCCGCGCTAGGTGAGGACGAGATCAAGCTGACCAAGCAGGCCCTCGGCTATCCATCACAGGAGCCGTTTTACGTGGCACCTGAGGCTTTGCGCTTCTGGAGAGACGCAGGAAAGCGCCGCGCGAAAGCCCAGGACGAATGGAACAAGACCTACGCCGCTTACAAGGCCGCCAACCCCGGCTTGGAGAAGGAGCTACAGCGCCGGTTGGCGGGCGAACTGGCCGAAGGGTGGGAGGACACAATTCCCGTCTTCACTGCCAAGGATGGCAATGTCGCTAGTCGCGCTGCATCGGGCGCCGTCATCAACGCTATCGCAAAGAGGATTCCCGAATTGATGGGGGGCTCAGCCGACCTGGCGAGCTCGACGAATACCATCATCAAGGGCGAGCCCAGTTTCTCCGCCGAGAACTACGCGGGACGCAATTTCCATTTCGGCATCCGCGAGCACGGAATGGGCTCGATCATGAACGGGATGTCGCTGACAGGTGGAATAATTCCCTATGGCGCGACGTTCCTGATTTTTTCCGATTACATGAGACCGCCAGTAAGACTGGCGTGCATCATGGGTCGCCACGTCATCTACGTCTACACCCACGACTCGATCGGGCTTGGCGAGGATGGGCCGACGCACCAGCCAATCGAGCAGTTGAGTGCATTGCGCGCGATTCCCAAAATGACTTTGATTCGTCCCGCTGATGCCTCGGAAACGGCGGAGGCCTGGCGAGTGGCACTCAAGCACAAGGAAGGTCCGGTGGCACTCGTGCTGACGCGCCAAAAGCTTTCGTTCATCGACAGATCAAAGTACGCTGCAGCGGTGGGATTGGCTCGCGGTGCATATGTGCTTGCAGATGCGCCCGGCGGTACTCCTCAAGTAGTACTGATCTCGAGCGGATCAGAAGTGGGCTTGATTCTCGACGCGCAGAAAAAACTCGAGGCCGACGGAATCAGAGCGCGCGCGGTGAGCATGCCGAGCCACGAGATTTTTGCGCGGCAGGACCAGGCATATCGTGACAGCGTCCTGCCGAAGGGCATCAAGCGCATTGCGATGGAGGCGGCGCACCCGATGTCGTGGTACAAGTGGGTCGGTGACGATGGGGTGATTCTGGGGCTCGAACGATTCGGCGCCTCCGCACCGGCTGCCACTATTTACGAGCACCTCGGCATAACTGTCGATCACATGGTGCAGACGGCTAAACAACTTTTGGGAAAGAAGTAACGGTCGCCGATATGAAAGCTCCGAGCAGCAAGCTGACAAAGCTTAAAGCTCCCTGCTTCAGTTTTGTGGATGCGAGATCGCGCCGAGATCAGCGGCCCGCCTTGACCCCCAAAGCATGAATGGCAACGAACCCCTCCTAAAAGACATTAGCGTCACCCTGAATCCAGACACCCCTGAATGGCCCGGCGACACACCGTTCACGTGCGGATGGTCGTCTCTGATGGGGGCAGGCGCCAGCGTCAACGTTTCGTCTTTTACATCGAGCCCACACGTCGGCACCCACGCTGATGCGCCGCTCCATGTTCGCGAAGGATGGTCGGGATCGCACGAGCTGTCGCTCGATGCTTTCTTCGGGCCGGCCATAGTCGTCGACGTCTCGAGCCTCGAAAAGCAAATCGCCATCGAGGATCTGGAGAAGATCCAGTCGCTTCCGTTCGTGGAGCGGCTACTGCTCCGCACCGGCCGATCGATTGCAGCGGGAGCATTCCCTGAAGACTGGCCCACTCTCTCCGAGTCTTGCGTGCGCACTCTGCTCGGTCGCGGGCTGAGGTTGCTCGGTGTCGACGCGCCCTCGGTCGATCCGCGGGAAAGCAAGAATCTGCCTGTGCACAACATGCTCTTCTCCGCAAATGCTGCAATCCTGGAGAATCTGGATCTGCGAAGAGTTACCCCGACTATGTACGAGCTGATGGCTTTTCCACTCAAGCTCATGGCTCTGGACGCCGCACCCGTTCGGGCTGTGTTGCGGCAAATCGTGGCGTGAGTACTAAGCGTGACGTAACGATGACGGGCGTGCTCAAACGACCAGCGCGGCCACTAACGAACCGACGAGGTTGTTGGTGACACGGTCCCGGCGAGCGACAGACGATGCTTAGGCGAACCCTGCTTCTCTCATTTGTACTCGTCTCGCTCGCCTTTTTCATCGAAGGACAACAAAGCCGTCGGTCCTCAGGCGCGAAGTCATCGCAGGCGCGTCAGCGTGCTTCAAGGCGTAAGCCGATCAAGCCACCGGTGACGAGTTTCGTCGCCGACTCCGGCGGTAGGGAGCTCATCGTGCGCCTGCTCAATGTCGGCCAGGGCGACGCGACTTATATCAGAAACGGCTCGAGCAGAGTGATCATTGACGGCGGTCCGGACTCCGGCGTCTTCGGACGCTACCTGGACTCGCTTCGACTCGATAACACGACTATCGACGTTGTCATTCTCACCCATCAGCACCTCGATCACTACAGCGGTCTGCAGGAATTATTCAAGACGGCTCGCCATATCCGCGTCCGCTACTTTTTCGAGAACAAGGATCCCGCACCAGCGGTAACACTCGCTCATCTTCGCGATTCGATTTTGTCGAGGATGGATCGCGACAGCCTGATCTATCGCGATACCGACGATCCGTGCTCGAACGGCCGCCCGATCTGCACGATCACCATGACTGGAGGCGCCAGGTTGCTCATCATGGCTCCACAGCCCAATGGAGAGGAAGCCAACAATCGTTCGGCTGCAATGAAGTTGATCGGGCCCGATTCAGCATCGTTCACGATGTGGCTTGCCGGCGACGCCGAGCACGAGGAGATCAACTGGTTCGAGCAGGCAGGCTACGATCAGAATCCGGGGATGCACGTGAACGTGCTGAAAGCAGATCATCACGGCAGCTGCAACGGCGTGACACCTCGCTATCTCGCCCTCGTTCACCCACAGTGGGTCGTTGTTTCGCTGGGTGTCCGTAACGAGTACGGTCACATGCACACTCAGGCAAAACAGATCTATCGCAACGCTGGGACCCCCTGGTATCGCACGGATCAGAACGGCACTATCACAATCCGCTCTCCCGGCACGCCCCACAGCGGCTACACCATCGTCCCCGAATACCCTGGTGTCGATCTAAACGGCCCCAGCGACCGCACTTCTCATCAACTCGGCTGCAGTCAGCTCGCACCTCCAAGTTAGCTCGCACCTCGTAGTTAGCTCGCACCTCGCAGTCGGTCCGCACTTCGCATCCAGCGCGCAGTTCGCAATCAGTTCGCGATTCGCAATCCCTTTCATTAACACTGATCTATAGCTGAATATCTCCCCCTCGATCCCCCTTCGACTTCCGCGAAACCTGCTTAACTGATTTGTCCAGCGCTTTCTTCTTCCCCTCCGGATCCGTTTCTATCAAAAGCGCCGATCGCCCTTCCCCACGATCGTGAGTCACTGCCAGCACGTCTCCCTCCTTCACACCTTCCGGAAGAATCCAGACAGGAATCGGCGTGACGGTTCGTCCATCGACTTCAATCGACGCTGATCCGTCTTCCACGACATCGACCACCCACGTGTGCTTGGAATGTTTACTCATGATCGATTTCTCCGCGGGTTGTGCGCGAATTGCTGATTGTTATTGGACTCGCAATTGGCATATCCTATGCGCTTTGCCTTTGTCCCAGCACGACTCGCACCATCTGAAAGAGATTTTGCATGCATAGCGACTCAGGTCACACGACCTCCGTCTGGATGGCCACTACTGAAGTGCCCCAGTTCCAGCCGCTCACCCAGGATCTTCGCACAAATGTCTGTGTAATCGGCGCCGGCATCGCCGGGATGACGACTGCTTATCTCCTGGCGCGAGCAGGCCGTGCCGTCGTCGTCATCGATGATGGTCCAATCGGCGGTGGAGAGACAAGCCGCACTACTGCTCATCTTACCGCCGCCCTCGATGATCGCTACTACAACATCGAGAGCATGCACGGCCAGGAAGGATCACGCATCGCCGCTGAGAGTCATATGTCGGCGATCCATCGCATCGAGAGCATCGCATCGATGGAAGACATCGACTGCGACTTCGAGCGAGTCGAGGGATACCTTTTTCTTGGTGGTCAGGAGACCCGCAAGGATCTGGAGAGGGAGCTCGAGGCAACACACCGTGCTGGTCTCACCGACACGCAGCTCGTCGATCGAATTCCATTCTCATTCTGGGACAGCGGACCCGCTCTGCGCTTTCCCCGACAGGCGACGTTCCACCCGGTCAAGTATCTCAAGGGACTCGCGCGCGCCATCCTTCGCGATGGAGGTCGTATTTACACAGGAGTCCACGCCGAAAAAATCGAAGATGGAGAGCCTGGGAAAATCACCACGAAGGGCGGTCACGTCATCAGCGCCGACAACATCATCGTCTGCACCAACACTCCGGTGAACGACTGGCTCATCATCCACAGCAAGCAGGCGGCTTATCGAACTTACGTCATTGCCGGCAGAGTTCCCAAAGGATCAGTGCCACATGGCATCTACTGGGACACGCCCCATCCCTACCATTACATCCGTCTACAGGCCACCGAGGAAAAGTCAGGCAGCGAGCTCGATTACGAGACGCTTATCGTCGGCGGCGAAGACCATAAGACTGGTCAGGCTGAAGACACCGACGAGAGATTCGTCCACCTCGAGCAATGGACCCGGGAACGCTTTCCGATGCTCGAGCGCGTCGAGTACAGGTGGTCAGGCCAGATCATAGAGCCGGTCGACTACATGGCCTACATCGGAAAGAATCCCGGCGCTGATCAGCACATCTGGATTGCCACCGGTGATTCAGGCAACGGTATGACTCACGGCACCGTCGCCGGCATCATTCTCAATGAGCTGGTACAGGGACGCAAGCACCAGTGGGCCAGGTTCTACGATCCGTCACGCGTGAAGCTCAAGGCGACGCCCGAGTACGTCAGGGAAAACACGAACGTCGTCGAGCAGTACAAGGACTACTTCACCAAGGGCGAGCTCGACGACATCGCCGCGATAAAGCCGGGAGATGGAGCGGTGATTGGGCGCGGCGGCGGTAAAGTTGCCGTTTACCGCGACGAGCGCGGTAACATCCACCATCGATCAGCGGTGTGCACTCACCTTTATTGCATAGTCCATTGGAACCACACCGAGAAAACCTGGGATTGCCCGTGTCACGGCTCACGATTCGATCCCTATGGCAGTGTCGTCAACGGCCCCGCTATAACCGAGCTTTCTCCGCTCTCTCGGGGGCGGCAGAAGGAGCAGAGCGCACCGAAGCAGTAACCCGGTGATGCTTGCCGTCATCGATTAGATCGATCGCCTCTTCAACCGATCTGCCATCGACCGTCAACTCGACGTTCCCGCGCTGCACCCCGTCCGTGTTCTCGACGGTGATTTCATACGTCGAAGACCGGAATCGATATTCGATCGTGAATCCTTTCCACTTTTCCGGAATGCACGGCTTGATGAATAGCTTCTCGCCCTGTTGCTGGAAGCCGAGTATCGCCTCCAATCCCGCGCGATACATCCAGCTCGCTGACCCTGTGTACCACGTCCAGCCACCACGGCCGAGGTGACCCTTCGCCGTATAGATGTCAGCGGCTACCACATAAGGCTCGACTTTGTAGACATCAACCGACTTTGCGTCGTTCGCGTGCGTAATCGGATTCAGCATCTGGAACAGCTCGAACGCACGATTGCCGTCGCCCTGTAGTGCCGTCGCCAGCACGACCCACAACGCAGCGTGCGTGTACTGAGCGCCGTTCTCCCGCACTCCGGGGAGGTAGCCCTGAATGTATCCCGGATCGTGGGTGGTTTTATCAAACGGCGGCGTCAGCAACATGATCAGGCGTGCATCGTCGCGCACCAAGTACTTGTTGAGCGATTGCATCGCCTGACGCGCGCGATCAGGCCTGCCCGCACCGGAGATGACGCTCCAGCTCTGCGCGATTGAGTCGATCTTGCATTCGTCGCTCGTCCGCGATCCCAGGGGAGAGCCATCGTCGAAGTACGCGCGACGATACCATTCGCCGTCCCACGCCGTTCGCTCGATTGCTTCCGCATATCCGTCTGCTTTGGCGAGCATCTCGTCTCGCGCCTGGGCGTCGCCACGCCGATCAGCATGTATCGCAAACTTGCGCAAAGTCGTTATCAGGAACCATGCGAGCCACACGCTCTCGCCTTTCCCCTCGATTCCGACTCTGTTCATTCCATCATTCCAATCGCCACTGCCTATAAGCGGAAGTCCGTGCGCACCTGCAGTACTCGCCTTCCGCAGTGCCCGCAGACAGTGATCGTAGATCGTTCCCGTCTCCCCCGAGACTTTGGGCAGGTCGTAAAGCTCGTGCTCGTCGGGGTTCAGCTCCCTCATCGTCAGATACGGAATCTCGACATCGAAGATCCCGCGATCGCACGCGACGTTGACGTAGTGATCGATCACGTAAGGAAGCCAGACCAGATCGTCGGAGAACTTCGTCCTCACCCCACGACCGCTCTGCGGATGCCACCAGTGCTGCACGTCACCCTCGACGAACTGCCGTGATGCCGCTCTCAGGATATGCTCGCGCGCGACGTCGGGATCGGCGTACACGAACGCCATTGAATCCTGCAGTTGGTCGCGGAATCCGAACGCGCCGCTCGACTGGTAGAGCGCGGAGCGCGCCCACATCCGGCACGACAAAGCCTGATACAACGACCACCGGTTCACCATCAGGTCGAACGTCGGCTCCGGCGTTTTTACCTTGATGGTGTCGAGTCGGTGTTGCCAGCTCTTTACGTTCGCATCTACCGCTGTGTTCGCCGCAGCCACCGGGCGATGACGACCGATGATTTCTCGCACAGCATCTTCGCTCTCGGCAGCGCCAAGTAGCATCACGATGTCGCGAGATTCGCCGGGCTCGATCGTTACGCTCACCTGGAGAGCGCAGCACGGATCGATTGTCGCGCCGATCGCTCCCGATAATCCCGCGCGCTCCAACGCTGCGGGACTCGAGATCGTTCCGTTTCGGCCCAGGAACTCGCGGCGATCCGCCGTATAGTACGCGACTCGCTCGCTGATCGAGGCGAACGCGACCGTCTCGGCGAACTGAGGATCGAAGTAGTTCCGCGCGAACATCGATTGCGTCGGCTCGTCGAAGCTGGTGCGAATCTGATATTGCGTCAGCTCTCGCGTGACGCCCAGCACCCACTCCAGATACCACGTCAGCGTCAGCTTCTTTCGCGTCTTGGAGTCGTTGCGCAGCGTCAACACGCTGATCTTCACCGGATCGTTTTGATCGACACCGATACGCAGCGAGCTCGTCAGTCCCTGGTGCGTGTGATCGAATACCGAGTAACCCGCGCCATGGCGAACCTTGTATGGCGTCGGCTCGTGGATCGGCAGCGCAGTCGGTGTCCACAGATCGCCCGTCGAATCGTCGCGCAGGAAGACGCAGTCGCTCGAAGGATCCCGCACCGGATCGTTATGCCAGGGCGTGATGCGGTAGAAGAAGCTGTTACCGGCCCAGGTTGTTCCGCTGCCGCCCTCGCTGACGATGAATCCCGCCGCCGGATTGCCGACGACATTGATCCACGGCGCCGGTGGCAGATCGCTTCCCCTCAGGTGGATCTCGTACTCGCCTTCGGCATTGAAGCCCCCCAATCCGTTGAAGCACTGGAGACCTGTGCCTGGGTCAGCCGTGTCCGGATGAATGGGCACTGCGCCGAGCGGCACGATGTCGCGGTTCATGATCTCGAGCTTGGGCGGATACCTGTCCTCTACTCCCGGGAACTCGAGGAAGTTGCCGAGTCCAAGTCCGTCGCAATTGACCTGCACTCTCGCCATCGCCTTGAGCAGCGTGATGTCCTCTGGCTTGAGCAGGTCCGCACGACGAATGAAGACGCCGCCCGGTCTGTCGAGGAGTCCCGCCTCACTCGACGCCATCGCCGTCGCCAGCAGCTCGTCGCTCAGCTCCTGCATGTAGCTGAACGGATGCAGGTTGAGAATGACGAGGTCGCAGGTGATTCCCTTGAGCCGCCAGTAGTGGTGCGTTCTCAACAGCTGCCGCACACTCGGCATTCCAACCTGACTGTCGATCGTCGCCAACAAAATCGGCCAGTCCCCAGAGATCCCGAGCGCCCACAACGCCTCCTGACCAAGCCGGTTTTCTTCCACCGCGCTTTGCGCGGGACGGAATCCCGGATGAGGAAACATCAAATGGCCGGCAAGATCCTGATACAACGCCGCGTCGGCGGGTGCGATCCCCAGGTCCCGTAGCTCCGCCTGTGCCTGCGCCCACGACAGATCCAGTGCGCGCCGCGCACTGTAGGGATCGTGATAGAGATCGGCGAGCTCGATCGCGCGCTCCTTCTTATCGGTGACGAACGTGGTGAAGGCCAGGTTGGTCGATCCACCCGGAGGAATTCGCACTTTCACTCGCAGCGAGAAAATCGGATCCAGCACCGCGCCAACGGTTCCCGTCAGCTCCGCGCCTTCGTCGAGAGCCTCGGCATTTCTTACCGACCGTCCGCGACCGATAAACCTCGCTCGATCCGTCTCGCACGTAACCTTGCCCACGGCTTCCGGTCCGCACGCCACGACGTGCGCACACCAGATCGAAGCTTCAGTTGCCGAGCGTGGACGACGTGTCGCGAGCAGCGCCGCTTTGGCTTCCTGAAATTCGGTCTGCACGAAGAGATTACCAAATGCGGGATGCGTGCGATCCGCATCCGGCGGAGCCAGCACTACTTCCGAATAGCTGGTGAGCTCGATTTCCTTGGGCTGCAGGGATCTGTTAGTGAGTATCACTCGACGCACCTCTGCCGCGTCATCAGATGCAACGGCGATCTCGGTCACCGTATCGACATCGCCGTCGCGCCGAATGAACGTGATGCGGTCGCTGGCAAAGAGCACTCGATACCACTGAGGCTCGGTTCCCGACGGTTGATGCGCTGTCGACCAGACGTGGCCGGTGCTCAAGTCCTTCACGTAACACCACTGCCCGTAATTGTCGCGCGTGCTGTCGTGGCGCCAGCGAGTTACTGCAAGATTGCCGAAGCGACTGAATCCGCCACCTGCGTTCGTGATCAGAGTGGTGTACGGCACGTTGCCAAGTATTCCCACCACCGGTTGTGGGGTGTGGGGCGTTTCGATCTCGCGCACCGCCGGCTTCTCCATCTCGCTCGGCACCCGTGCTGCGGCATCGCCCTGTACGTCCTGCATCGTGAGCCGTCGCGGAATCCGCTCTTGCAGCACCAGCTCCGCTGATCTGACCAACGGATCCATGTGGAAGCGGCGTGGCCAGATCTGCCTGTTCACCGCGTTGTTGAGTGCGACGATGCTCATGCCGATGTGGTGCGCCATGAACGTCGCCACCACGGTTTTCCGCGAACCGGGCGACGGACGTGTGTAATCCAAGGCATCGCGGAATCCGTAGGGCCCGAGTGCTCCTTCGGCTTCCAGCGTCGCCAGATTTTTGAGTGATTGCCGCGGCTCGACGAGCATTGCCAGCAAAGTCGCGTAGGGGGCGACGACGAGCTCCTTGCTCAGTCCGCGCTTCAGCGCCAGGTCGGGAACACCGAAGCCACGGTACTGATACGTGTGCAGCCTGTCGCGAACCGCGTATGCTGATTCGGAGACGCCCCAGGGAACTCCCCTCTCCGCACCGTAGGCGATCTGACGCCTCACACTTCCCTTGTGCGTCTGATCCAGCAGCGTGAAGGGGAAAGTCTGCATCACCAGCGCCGGCATCAGATACTCGAACATGCTGCCGCTCCATGACAGGAGCGTGCGCGTTCCCGCTGTTGCCGTCAGTGACCGGCCGAGCCTGAACCAGTGGTCGACGGAGACATCGTCCTTGGCGATGGCCATGAAAGATGCCAGGCGCGATTCGGAGGCCAGTAAGTCATAGTAGGAGTTGTCGACTACGTTGCTGCCAATGTGATAGCCGATGGTGAATAGCTTCCGTTTCTCATCGTAGAGGAAACGGAAATCCATCTCCACTGCGTACGCGTGCGCACGTTCGGCGATCGCGCGTAACCGCTTCGCATCCTGCTCTGTACAGGATTTGTCTTTCATCATCTCGTAGCACGCCTGCTTCAGCGCGATCAGGTGGCCGGCGAAGTTGCCGCTGTCCACCGTCGAGACGTACCCGGGCTCGAGTACCCGTAGCTCGTTCAGGTCGTACCAGTTGAAGAAGTGGCCGTGAAAGCGGCGCATTCTCTCCAGAGACCTGAAGACTTTCTCCACGCGATCGATCATGTCCGAGCGCGTGATGAATCCGAGATCGACGGCGCTCACCGTCGAGAGCAGTTGCAGTCCGATGTTGGTCGGAGACGTACGCAGGGCGATCGTCGGCTCGGGGTCTTCCTGGAAATTGTCCGGAGCGAGCCAGTGCGTTTCCTCCGTCACGAACTTCTCGAAATAGGTCCAGTGCAGCTTCGCGTAACGAAGTGCCGCCTGCCGCTCTGTGTCGGTGAGGTGTATCTCACCCAGGATCGCCGGACTGCTGAGCGCGAAAGCGATGCTCGGACTGGCCAGCCACACCAGCACCAGTGGCAAGGTGCCGAGCACGAACAGGAATCGCTCGCCCGAGCTCGCGCCTGGACCGACCGTCACATGGAGACCGATCAAAAACCCGAGGGCGAGGGAAAGCGCTGTGACTGCCCACATCTTCCGCCACGTTTCCAGCTGTGATCCGACTCCCAGCGCACGCTCTACCTGCGAGGCTGTCTGCCATTCCAGAAGATTTCTGTGACTGATGAACAGTCTGTACAGCGTACGGATGATCGCGTCGGCGGATACCACTGCCTGGTGTGGAAGAAACACGACAGCCAATGCCAACTGCTGCGCGTTCGTGATTGCATCACGACCCACCGCCATGTAGTAAGCGAGCCACGATTGATCGCGCGGCGGACGCATTAGGGAGATTGTGAGCGAGAAAAGCCACGGGAATGCAATCGCCAGCAGTACGATGCCGCCCCACTGCACGGTTAGGCCCGGTAACAGTGCCCACCCGAGTAGCAGCATTGCGAGCTGGAAAATTTCCACCATGCTTCGCCGCAGATTGTCGAAGATCTTCCACCGTGAGATCGCCGACAAACGATTCTGCATCGGTCCATCCGGACCGGGGACCGTCCTCTTCAACCATCCGAGCAGCTGCCAATCGCCGCGGATCCAGCGGTGCTTACGCCGCGTGAAGGTCAGGTATCGCGCTGGATAGTCATCGTAGACTTCGATATCGGTGGCGAGACCGGCGCGAGTCCACGTTCCTTCAATCAGGTCGTGGCTGAGTAGCGTGTTCTCGGGGAAGCGGCCGTGGGTAGCTTCCTCGAATGCATCGACGTCGTAGATCCCTTTGCCAGTAAAGCTCCCTTCCCCGTACAGATCCTGGTAAACGTCGGAGACCGCCGTTGTGTATGGATCGACGCCCGGGTGCCCAGAGTGGATCGAAGCAAACACGGATCGATGCGCACTCGTCAAAGACACGCCGACGCGCGGCTGTACGATGCCATAACCCTCGGTTACGCGCCCGATTCTTTCGTCGTAATGCGCCCGGTTCAGCGGATGCGCGATCGTTCCCACCAGCAGCTGCGCTGCATCGCGCGGCAATACTGTGTCCGAATCGAGCGTGACCACGTAGCGAACGAACTTGAGCCGACTCGTGTCACCGATGATCGTCGTGAACGCGTCTTTCGCATCCCCCCGCAGGAACTTGTTGAACTGCGCGAGCTTGCCGCGCTTCCTCTCCCAGCCCATCCACACGTTCTGCTTCGGATTCCACAGACGCGGACGGTGGAAGAGGAAAAACACATCCTCGGCCGCGTTCCTGTACTTCGCGTTCAGCGCTTTGATTCCCGCTGATGCGGCAGTGAGTATCTCTTCGTCGCCTTGACGGTGCTCCGTTGGTGAATCGGTATAATCGCTGAGGATGGCGAACTGCAGGTTCGGGTCGCGGTTGGCGAGGTACTGCACCTCGAGATGCTCTAGTGCTTCCTCGACGGCGCGTACACTGCCCAGCAGCGTCGGCACTACCACCGCCGTCATGTACTCTTCCGGAATCCCCTCGTCGCGTAGCTCGAGCTTAGAGAGCAATCGCGGCGGCATCAGCATCGTTATCAGCTGATTGATGACGCTGATTCCGATTTCGCTCGCCGGAAGAAGAGATATCAGTGCGATGACCAGACGGACCATCGGTGGCGCGCCTTCGACGACTTCGAGTATCACGCCCAGTGCCATCACCGTGAACAGGGTAATTCCGCCGAAGTACAGCGTGTTCGGATGCCGCTGCGTCCAGCGGTAGATCCATTCTCCCGGCGGCGGCGTGTAGCCGACTCTTCCTTCGAGAACTCGCCGTCCTTTGTCGACGAGGAAATAGCCGACGTGCGCGTGACGCGCGTCGCTTGGGTCGGCGAGCTTCGCCAGCGAGACCACCTCGGCCGCGATTTCTTCCTCTGGCCGCTTCACCCGCTTGGCGATGTGCTCGACAATGTGCCGATAGTGATCACGCGTGCCAAACGTCATCGACGCGTAGTGACCACTTGGATCCTGGCGAAGGAGCTGCTCCGTCGCGCTCTGTGACTCGACGAAATCCTTCCAGTCCAGCCGCGAAATTGTCCTCAGGCTGGTGATGCTGTTCGCGACGGTGACTTGCGTCAGCGCAACGCGACGATTGGACCTCGTTGCCGCTTCTTCAGCGCTCGGACCATCCTCGGCGATCCATTGCTCGAGCCAGATCAGCGGAGTGAAGTTCGTCTGGTAGGAACGAACCTGTTGTAGGAATCGAGCCACCCACGTGGGGGTGAACGGCGGATGATCGTCAACGAACGCCGCAAGCGCTTCCGCCAGTGCTTGCTGCGATTCTTCACTCGCTTCGCGCAGTCGAGCGGCGGCCCGGTCCGCCGACTCCACTTCCTGCAGACGGGCCGCGACACGCAGCGCCATTCTGCGAATGTTTTCGACGAGGCCGAGGCGAAGCATCGTCGGGATCGCCCACAGCTCGCCCATTCGCAGCGGCGTTACCGTTTGATATTCGCGAACGAAAAGCGTGATGTTGTCGAGATCGAGGTGACCTTCGGTGTGAGCAATCAGCTCGATGGCGACCTCGTAGGCGCGCGGATATCCGGTGAGAGCTCCTGTCGAGAGCTTGGGCAGCTCTTCGTAGTAGCTCTTGGGAAGGCTCGTCCTGATCTCTCTGATGTGCTCCTGGACGATGTAGAAATTGTCGAGCAGCCAGTCTCCCGCCGGACTGATATCGAGCCCGCTCTCCGCGCCTCTGTTCAACTCCAGATAGACGCGATCGAGAACAGCCTTCGTGTCCTCGAGGCGAAGCAGCAGCGGACCTGAGCCGCGCTGCTTCTGCGCAGGCAGGAGGTGGTGCCCGCGCGCTACCGCACGCGCTCGCTCACCAAGTCGCTCGAGACCGAGTACCTCACCGCGTATCGGACCGACTAGTTCTTCACCGGCGCCGTTTCGGGACCGGCCGAACAGACGACTGAAGATTGTTGTTGGAGCCTTGGGCGGGATTGCTGTTGCCACGTCACGTACTCAACGCCAAAGATGTGCCGCCCTCAGAGCGGGCTGCGACCGCAAAATATCCCCTTTTTACTAATCGGCGTAATAAGCCTGTATGCAGAGCGTAACCAGATTCTGCCGCATGCGTTCGTGTTGCTCCGCGTTCTGAGGACGCAAAGACTCAGCGAGAGAGTTCCAGAGTTGCTTGAAGATAATCAGCAGTTCCTCTGGTCTGATGTTGTTCTGGCGTGCTTCGACCCCGACTTTCTTGAGCAGTCGGGCTAGTTCCGGGGTCGGGCCGTTTGGCTGTTTCATCTGCTCCGTAAGCGCCGCGCGTAATTCCTTCATGGTGCCTTCAGACAGTTGACTCACGGGCATTTGGAGCAAATTGTTTCCACGCCCTCTCTCCAGCATGGAAAGAGTGGACATTTGTTCCCATGAATATCGAGGGCGTCCACCGGATACGCCAGTCAAGCCGAAAACTCCTCCCAGAGGGCTGCAAGGTCCGCAAGTTGCCAGCTAAATGCGTCCCTTCATGGTTGGGCGGCGTTGGGCAATGTGCTGATTCTCGCGCGCGAAGAAGTAGTCGCGGCGTTGCTGGGTTTGATGGTCGAAGTCTCTGGTTTCCAGCCGAAGTTTCCAGGCGATGACGAGTCGGCCGAGGACGCGATCACCGATAAGCAGCCGTATGCAGTTCTTATCGATTGCGACCACCCGGAATTCAGCGACGACGTGATCGAGCTGATCAGGCGCTCCGGAGCACGACCTATACTCTTCAGTCCGCTCAGAAATCAACCGGAAGTCACTCGCCTTGCGGCCCGTCACGAAACACAAGCATTCACGCTGCCAACCGAGCCCGAGGTCTTTGCCGGAATTCTCAACGGCTGATTCCGACGGCTAGCGTATCCTGATTCCCCCCATCAGCCGAAACAACGTGGCATCGGCGGGAACTGAGTAGACCTGCGCGCCAAGATCGAAGATCCGGCGGAATACACCGGTGATCCCGCCGAACAGTGCGAGGCGCGTAATCGGGTTCTCCAGTTCTACCTGTGTGTTGTCAACACTTCCACCTGTACTGGTGAATCCGACTTGAAAATGCGGATCGATTCTGTTCGCGCCCGCGCCGCCGTAGAACGAAAATGGTCCGTCTCCCGGAGCAAAGCCGGCCGCGATATCGCCACCGAACATGTTCGGATGGAAGGTGTCTTTTGATGGACTCGTTCCATAACACGGACTCGTTGGCGACGTTTGCTGGAGCTCCGACCTGGGGCACGTGATCGCTCCCTTCACGTTGCCGACAGTCCCGTGAATGCGCAGCATCAAAGTCGTGCCCCGCGCCGGCCCGACTGCGTAACGGTGCGCCTGCGAAACGGCGAAGCTGAAAAGGTTCGGTTTGGCGCGAGCAATTGTCACCGGAGGGAGATATGCTACCTCCAGTGCAAAGCCGAAGGGGCCGCCAATTGTGATTCTGGGGCGCCCAAAAACCGGTGATAGCGACGTGTGCTCACTTTTCTGCGTGAAGCACGCCCCGGTTTGTTCGATCGCTGGGTTAGGCTTGGGGATGTACTCGCCTTCACCGCCGATCCGGACGCTGCCAGACGGGAGTACTTCGGGTGCACCCGCCATGGAGAAGACAATCGGCGCAGTGTAGAACGCGAGCAGCTTTCCTTCGTTGCTGTCGCTCTTGACCTTACACTGCGCCGCTGCTTCGCCAAATGCCGTGCAGACCAACGACCCCAAAAACAGACCTCGTCGCATTAAGACTCCTGCTGCTGGTGGGCAAGCCAATTGTGAAACGTCGACTAAGGTAGGGCGGGTGACGACGGTTGAGCGACGTTTATTCGGCAAGCGCAATGATTCCGAACGTCAATGTATGCCAGCGAGGGGCGAGTGGCATTTTCTGGGAAGTGCAGCCATCAAAGTGATTACCGCGTTCCAGGCGTTCGTGCGTAAGTGCGCCGCATGCACTCAGAGTAGAACACTGGATGCTCCCGATAAGCGCTCCAGTTTTTGTTGACGCGCATCATTTCCTGATCGTAGGCATTGAATATTGCCGTTTTCAGACGCGCTTGTTCGTTCGATCGATTATCAGCACGCGTTGCCAGCGCATAGCCAACGTAATAACGAACGACGAGACTGCGTTGTCGTTTGAGCTCTTCTACCAGTCGGCCTGCCATCCGATGATCGAAGTGGTCGTGCGGATTTACCACCACGCTCGGATCTGTCGTGTGCACCACGCTCCGGAAACCAGCTGTGTCGGGAATGAGCGCATTGATCGTCGAAACGAGATCCTTCCAGCCCAGGTAACTGGTACTTCTGTCAACGGCTGTGATCGACGTGATCTTCCCGATCCGCAGTCGGCGCATGCTCTGATACTCGTGCCGCGTGAAGCCGGCACCATCCCTCTTCCCATCGGGAAGCCGCAGGAAAAACGACGTCGTGTTGCCGACGACGCACTTGCGTATGCTGTGCTCCAGCACTGGAACCGAAGTGCACAAAGTGCTATCAGGTTCCATGGCTTCGAAGCGGAGTGCTACCCATGTTGAGCGGACCGCAGCCCGTTCTCTAGCGTTCCAGTAGACGGAATCGCGCCCGTCGTCGCCAGCCGTCAGGTATATGAAAGTCGCCGGCGCCCCAGTTCTCACCGCCTGCACGGCAACATCGCCCATAAAGAGTTGCCAGTCATCCTGATGCGCTACCACAAACACATTCCGCGCGTCCGCATCGTTCGATAACGACCTAACAAGAGGTTTGCCACCGGCAATGCCAGACACTGTCCAAATCACCCCGCCCGCAACCATCCGAGCGAATCCCCAGAGATAAGAACACCAGTCGAGCTGCGAGCCCGCAGTCCGCAATTAGTCCCCCAATGCGCAGTTAGTCAGCGGTCCGAAATGCACTTGGTCCGCAATTCCGCAAGACCTTCATCGGAAGACAAATCTTACCCCTGAAATACAAAAGCAGGCGCACCTCACCAAGTGCACCTGCTTTGTTAGACTCTTATTTTACGCTTACGCTGCCTTAACTGCTTCGACCTCAACCGCGATCTTGATCTCGTTTCCTACGGTGACGCCGCCCGTCTCGAGCAGCTGATTCCAAGTCAGCCCGAAATCACGACGGTCAATCTTGCCGGCAGCGCTGAATCCGATCCGCTCGCCGCCCCATGGATCCTTCGTCTGTCCCTCGAACGTCACGTTCAGCGTGATCGGTCTCGTCACATCACGAATCGTCAGGTCGCCCGTCAGCTTGAACTCCTGCTTGTCGCCTTCGATTCTGGTGCTCCGGAATTTGATCACCGGAAACTGCTCGACGTGCAGGAAATCTCCCGAACGAAGATGGTTGTCGCGCTGCTCCGTACGAGTGTCGATACTCGCGGCGTTGAGCGTCACCTCGACCGAAGAATTCCTCACATCGTTCTCATCGGCGTAGATCGTTCCTTCGATGTCGGTGATGCGACCCTTCACCGTCGTGATCATCAAGTGCTTGGCTGAAAACTCCACGATCGTGTGCGTTGGATCGAGCTTCCACGTCGTCTTACTCCCTGTCTCGGGAGCCGTCTGTACTGCTGCAGTCATCTTTTCACCCCAAATGGTCTGGTCTGTTTAGCTGGCTCCGGGAGGGCTAGCTTCACTGGACTTACTATTGATTTGCTAATATATTTTAGTAAGGGACTTGTGTCAAGCACAGGATCCCGTAGATTCTTCTGATGACCGATTCCCCCGAAATCTCCCCCGTTTGCAGCCGCTTTCACCGCGCTATCGAGCTCATCGGTAGCCGCTGGACTGGCGCCATCCTGCAGACCCTTCTCCAGGGGAAGACCCGCTATGCGGCGATTAAGACTGCCGTTCCAGACATCACTGACCGGATGCTGTCTGAGAGGCTTCGCTCGCTCGAAGCCGAGGGACTCGTCCTACGCGCCGTAATTCCCGAGACCCCAGTGAAAGTCGAGTACGAGCTGACCAGGAAGGGTCGCGAGCTTCAGGACGCGCTGCGCGAGATCGCGAATTGGGCCGAGCGGTGGATACCGCTCGAGCGGGAGATAAGGGACACGCCGCGCCGGCAAAGCGGCCACGCGGACCGACCGGCACGCAAGGTCAAACACGCATAACCAGATAAAAAGGCGCTGAGTACATTTCAGCGCCTTTTTTGTTTATCCGTCAGTGTCATTTCCACCACGGAGAAATTGATGCGCGTGCTGTTCTCGCCCCTTCTAATTTCTGCGACAGGTTTGGCTCTCGCCGCCCCTCCCGCCGATACTCCGTTACGCGGTTTCTTCCCGCAATCGGTGCAGGCTGAGCGCGATCTCGAGGTTCGCTTCAAGGCGATGCCCGATCCCGCACACATGCGGGAAGCGATGCGACGGCTGAGCGCGCGCCCACATCACGTCGGCTCCCCTTACGACAAGGAAAATGCCGAGTGGATTCTCGAGCAGTTCAAATCATACGGCTGGGACGCCCACATCGAGAACTTCGACGTTCTCTTCCCGACTCCAGTCGAGCGCGTTGTCGAGCTCGTCGCTCCAACGACCTTCAAGGCCAAGCTCCAGGAGACCGCACTTCCCGCCGATCCTACGTCCAATCAGCAGGCCGAGCAGCTCCCGTCCTACAACGCTTACTCCGTCGACGGCGATGTCACGGGCCCGCTCGTCTTCGTCAACTACGGCGTGCCCGCTGATTACGAGGCGCTCGAGCAGCATGGCGTTTCCGTTAAAGGTGCGATCGTAATCGCGAAGTACGGCGGATCATGGCGCGGCATCAAGCCGAAGGTTGCCGCCGAGCACGGCGCCATCGGCTGTCTGATTTATTCGGATCCACGGGATGATGGTTACGCCGGCGGTGATGTTTTTCCGAACGGCCCAATGCGTCCCGCCCAGGGAGTTCAACGAGGTTCGGTTGCCGATATGCCAACCTATCCCGGAGATCCACTCACTCCCGGCGTCGGCGCCAGCAAATCAGCAAAGCGACTGCCTGTCTCGGAGGCCCCGACGATCACCAAGATCCCGGTGCTGCCGATTTCATACGGTGATGCACAACCACTGCTCGCAGCCATTGGCGGCCCAATAGCTCCCCCTGCCTGGCGTGGCGGACTTCCAATCACTTATCGACTCGGCGCCGGACCAGCACGCGTTCACCTCAAAGTAAGGTCCGATTGGAGTCTCAAAACGCTCTATGACGTCATCGCCCGCTTGCCCGGCACCACTGAAGCAGACCAGTGGGTGATCCGCGGCAATCACCATGACGCATGGGTGAACGGAGCGCAGGATCCGATTTCTGGACTCGTCTCAGAGCTCGAAGAGGCACGCGCTCTTGGAGCGCTGTACAAACAAGGCTGGCGTCCGAAGCGCACCATTATCTACGCCGCCTGGGACGGCGAGGAGCCGGGACTCCTTGGGTCGACCGAGTGGGTCGAGGCACACGCAGACGAGTTGAGAGCGCACGCTGTTGCTTATCTGAACAGCGACACCAATAGCAGAGGGTACCTCGGTGTGGAAGGCTCCCACTCTCTAGAGAAATTCATCAATGGCGTTGCCCTGGATGTAGAAGATCCCGAGTCGGGCGTCAGCTCCTGGAAAAGAGTGCAGGCGGCGAGAATTCTGAACGGCTCCCCTGAGGTTCGTCGCGACGCGCGCGAGCGCGAAGATCTCCGCATCGGTGCTCTCGGATCAGGATCCGACTACTCGTCGTTCATCGATCACCTGGGCGTTGCCTCCCTCGACCTTGGCTACGGCGGTGAGGACGACGGCGGTATTTACCACTCCATCTACGACGATTTCTACTGGTTCATGCACTTCAGTGATTCATCGTTCGTGTACGGTCGCGCGCTCGCACAGGCCGGTGGAATTGCCGTGCTTCGGCTTGCTAACGCCGACCTGCTTCCGTTCGCGTTTACCAATCTCGCCGAAACCATCCAGACCTACGTGAAGGATCTACAGTCGCTACGCGACAGACGCGCCGAGCAGATTGCCGAGCGCAATCGAGCGATCGAAGACGGACTGTTCAAGTTTACGATTGACCCGCGCGATCCCACGACGGCACCCCAGCGTCAGCAGCCTGCACCACAACTCAACTTCGCGCCGCTGCTGAATGCGCTGGATTCTCTGAATCACGCGGCGTCGCGATACGAGAAGGCGTACCTTCACGCGGTAAGCGAGGGACGTCTGGCAAATGCCAGGGGTGTGAACGAGCGTCTCATCCAGGCCGAGCGCGCGCTCACTTCAACCGAAGGACTCAAGAACAGACCGTGGTACGTGCACATGCTCTACGCGCCGGGGTTCTACACTGGCTACGGTGTGAAGACCATCCCCGGCGTGCGTGAAGCGATCGAGCAGGGACAATGGCAGAATGCAGATCGCGAGATTGCGCGCGCTGCCGCCGCTATCGAGCGAGAGGCAACACTCGTGAGCAGCCTCGCGTCGACTCTCGGCGGAGGATCCTGACCAATCTCAGTCAGTAGACGATAAAGAAAAACGGCAGCCCAGGCTGCCGTTTTTATGGCCAATGTGTTCGAAGGAATGGCTAGGGACGGAATCGAACCGCCGACACGCGGATTTTCAGTCCGCTGCTCTACCAACTGAGCTACCTAGCCGCATACCCCCGGCTGGGACAGCACAATTAAGCGAATCGCGATCTTCGAATCAACGGCCGATCAGCGCTTCTCCTGCTGCTTCCTTACCCGTATCGGTGCGTCAATCGCGTGTTGCACCAGATCTCTGAGTTCATCATCGCTGACGTTTGCCCAACTCGCCTGACGAAAAGGCAACCGGCGGCGCGCTGAATTGCCCAATCCCTCGAAGCAGATCCAGCCGTTCTGGAAATCCCCAAGAAATCGTCGTCCGCTCGCGTTGGCCTTGCTCTGACCAGGCACTACCAGCCATGCGCGCCAACGCTGGCCACTAGCGTCAACGAATTCACGAACGCCCATCGTGGCGCCCGCTTCTGATTCAGATTCTCCTTTCTCCAGCGTATCCGCCCTCGCATCACGCTCTGCCAAATCGACTTTGATAGGCTGCTCACGCTCCGCGTGCCCGCGACGCTTCATGTGACGACGTACCGCGATGGTTTGTTTTGCTGCCATTGCAGCGGCGAGAAGATTGTCCTCGAGCTGGCGGATCTCCTCAGTCGATTCGGTCGACAAACCACTTGCGTCGGCCTCGCAAGCCTCCTCGAGCCTGCGCCGCAGCTCATTTTCGGCGTCCTCGAGTAGGTTCTGAAGCGGATCCCGATCCGGCGGCGGGGAAGGAGTGGAAGACATGACTGGCTCGCGATGGGACAAGAAAGAGTAGTGCAAAACTGCTACCACCATTCCGTACGCGCTCAGCGCGGCGGTGCGGCTCCGTGAATCGCTGTGATCACGGACTTGATGCCTCCGCGAGTGTTGAAGTCACCAACTACCCGCATCCACTTTGGCGAGCAGCTGCTAACTAGGTCATCGAGAATCCGGTTAACCGCCCGCTCGTAGAAGATTCCGTCGTTGCGGAAGCTCCACAAATAAAGCTTGAGACTCTTGAGCTCAATGCACTTCTTCGCCGGCGTGTAGGTAATACGGATCGTACCGAAGTCCGGCGCGCCACCCTTCAATAATTCCAGCTCCGCCGCATCGCTCTCGACTCCGCCGAGCGGACAAAGAGAGGTGAACTCCGAGCAATCCATGTGGATCTCGTAGTCTCGGTCTGCATACGGATTGTCGAATGTCTCGAGGAGCTCGGGCTTGGGCATCCCGAACAATGCACCGCCGGTAAGCGCGATTCAATGCAGTTGACTTTGCCGGAAGCTATCCGCAGGCAGCGATCAGCTGGCCGCCGGTCGTGTTCTGTTGCCCTTGCTTTCTTTACCGAGGGTTACTGATACTGATCACGCAGCTTGCGCGACATGTCCTCGAGCAGGCGCCGCTCCTCTTTCGTCAGGCTGCCAATCCCGTGCTGAGAGATCTTGTCGAGCACCCGATTCACTCTCGCCGCATATTCCTTCGGCGTTTCCTGCTTCGGAACGTGCTGCAGCGACTTGCTCTCGTGCAATACGATCGCGTTGCTGCGTGCGACTACCTCATCGACGCTTCCTGCTCGATCGCGCATCGGTGCGCGATTCCTTGGGACCGCGCGTGGCATGTCTTCCGACTCATCCGGAATTGACGACACCCAGCCTCTCACACGATTGATTCCACCCACAGAGTACAGCTTGAGGAAGATCCACCCGAACGCCATTCCACCGACATGCGCTGTCCAGTCGATCCGCGAGCTCGGTGAAAGCGCGAAGATGATGTTCATCGCCAGCATTGCTGCCACCAGCCACCGCGACTTCATCGGAATGACGCCGAAAAGATAGACCTCCTCATCCGGCCAACGCAGCGCGTAGGCAACCAGCACGCCGCTTATTGCCCCCGAGGCTCCAATGACCGCCGAGTGTTGCGCGAGAACAAGGTGCGCCATCGCGCCGCCGAGTCCACACCACAGATAGAACTGAACGAAGCTGCGAGTGCCCCATTCCTGTTCCAGCCGCGGACCGAACATCCAGAGCGTGAACATATTGAACGCGAGATGCGCCAGCCACGCATGGACGAACATGTAGGTTCCAACCGTCCACCAGGCTGTCGGGAACCGGGCGGGGTCGAGAGCCAGTGCCGAATACACGGCATCGGATCCAAACAGCGTGAGCTGTAGGAAATACACCCCTATGTTCAGGGCGAGCAGCCACTGAACAGCGCGGGTTATTCGCGGGGATTGGGGTGCGTCGTACATCTCGCTCATGCTGACCTGCGACTAAGAGAGCTACATCCTAAGACCCAGCACGCCGTGCCGGGTTCCCAGGGAGCCTACCCCAGTGCGAGCCTCACGATTCGCTCACACAACTCGGGAAAGCTGATTCCCATTGCAGCGGCCCCCTGTGGTATCAGACTGAGCTCCGTCATCCCGGGCAACGTGTTTGCCTCGAGACAATAGAACTCACCCTCGGACGTAAGTCTAAAGTCTATGCGCGCGTATCCGCGGAGCTTGAGCGCACGGAATGCGAGGAGTGCCTGCTGCTGCACCTTTTCGGCTGCTTCCTTCGACAGTTTGGCGGGGAATTCCTCCCTGGCCATGCCCGCCGTGTACTTGCACTCGTAGTCGTAGATCTCGTGCTTGGAAATGATCTCGCCCACCGGCAGGGCGACGTCGCCCAGGATTCCCACCGTTAGCTCGCGCCCGGGGACGAACTGCTCGACCATTACCTCGTCATCGTACTTGCCTGCCTCTTCAATAGCCGCTGCGAGATCCGCACGTTTTTTCACAACCGAGAGCCCCACCGTCGATCCTTGCTTAGACGGCTTCACTACAACAGGTAGACCAAGTATTCCCTCGACCTGTTCCGTTGTCACCGGGGCCATTAGCCAGTCCGCCGTCTTCACTCCCTCCGTACGGAAAAGCTTTTTCGAAAGATCCTTATCCATAGCCAGCGCGCTCGCCAGAAGCCCACTGCCTGTGTATCTGACATGCGCCATATCGAGCAGCGCTTGGATGGTCCCGTCCTCCCCCTGACCACCATGCAGCGCGAGGAACACTGCGTCGGCTGCCGTGATCTCCTTCATTCCGGTGAGATTCGGGAGGAAGGTTCCCTCGGCGAACTTCGCCAATGATTCGAGCGAAGGCGGCTCGGTACCCACCTTTCCAGTACTTAGCTCACGTTCCTCGCTGGCGCTTATCACTCCCCGCGCCGGATCCATCGGGATCACATCGTGTCCACGGGTGCGAAGGGCCTGGACGATCCTGATCCCCGACGCGAGCGAGACGTTGCGCTCAGAGGATGTGCCACCCATGAGTACCGTAATCTTCATTTTAGACCGATTTTCCTGTTTATCGCGACATCATGAAGTGCAACATGTCGGACCGCGTGACGATCCCCTGTACGACACCGTGCTCCTGCACGAGCACAGCGGGATTCGCCTTCGACAGCAGTTTCACCACGCTGTCGACCGGCTGATCGGATGCTACCATCGGAAACGGTGAGTCCATAATCTCGCTGACCGTGGTATCAAGCAGCTTCGGATTCTCGAGACTCTTTTGCGAGAGCGACCAGTCGCTGACTGACCCAACGCAATTCACACCGTCCATCACCGGCAACTGTGAGACATCGTGTAAAGCCATGAGCCCGATTGCCTGACGAACGGTCGCACCTGGCGCCACACTCACCACGGTCGGTGCTCCGCCATTTTTTCTGCCCAGCACGCTGTGAAGCGCAACACGCGGTGCGTCGAGCATCTGGTTCTCACGCATCCACTCATCGCTGTAAAGCTTGGAGAGATAGCGCTCACCGGTGTCACACAGAATCGTCACCACCAGTGCGTTGGGATCGTCGAGCTCACGCGCAATCTTCAGCGCAACGGAGGTAATGAGCCCCGATGAACCGCCGACGAACAATCCTTCCTCGCGCGTGAGCCTCCTCGCCATCGCGAAGGATTCCTTGTCGCTCACCGTGTAGTACTCGTCGATGACACTCATGTCGAGCGTACCGGGAAGCTTGTCCTGCCCGATTCCTTCGACCTTGTACGGAGTGCCCTCGATAGTGTTCTTCCCCTTGCTGCGCCAGTACTCGGCCAGTATCGAGCCGGCTGGGTCACCAGCAATCACACGCACCTTCTTGCTTCGTTCCTTGAGGTAGCGACCGACTCCAGTGAGAGTCCCACCGGTGCCTGCGGACCCCACGAAGTGCGTGATCTTGCCACCGGTTTGCTCCCATATCTCGGGACCAGTCGTCGCATAGTGCGCTTCTGGATTGGCATCGTTGTAGAACTGATCGGCCAGAATCGCATTGGGGGTCTCCTTCGCGATTCGCTTTGCCATCATCACGTAATTGTCCGGGTGATCTGGCGGAACGGCTGTCGGCGTCACGATCACCTCGGCGCCAAATGCCTTGAGCAGCCGAACTTTTTCCTGAGACATTTTGTCCGGCATCGTGAAAACGCACTTGTATCCGCGGAGCGCCGCGGCCATGGCAAGACCTACTCCCGTGTTTCCGCTGGTGCCTTCGACGATCGTCCCGCCCGGCTTCAGCCTTCCGTCTCGTTCCGCACGCTCGATGATCGGCAGCCCGATTCGATCTTTGACGGACCCGCCAGGGTTGAAGAACTCAGCCTTCGCGTATACCGGCGTGCGGATCCCGCGAGTGACGTAGTTCAGCTTGATGAGCGGCGTCCACCCGATTGTGTCGAGCACGCTGTCGTACGGCTGGCGGTTCCGCTCGTGCTTCGTCACCGAGTACTTCTGCGCTTGGTCGTTGTGGCCTTCCGCGCCGGCGGCTTCGCGGTAGTCGCCTTTGGTGGCTCTGCCTTCACTGTATCCGGCTTCGCAGTGCTACTCGCCGTTGCGGAATCACGCTTGATAATCGAGTCACCGGCGAGTGGTGGCGCATCGGGATGCCTGAAGTAGACAGGCAAGAGAATCGACACCGGCACTGGCTGTCCCATAGTCTTCGCTGGCTCGAATTTGAGCTCGCGCGACCCCTTCATCGCCGCTGAATCCAGCGCAGTGAAGCCCGATGTCTCGGCAATGCGGGTCGAATCGGGAACGATTGCCCCGTTACTGTCGATGAAAATTCTGAGAGTGACGTTGCCCTGAACTTTCTGCGCATACAAGGCAGGAGGGTACCGAAAGGGCAGCTCCTTATTCAGCATGACCGGTGCAACATCCGGCTGCCGGCCGACCGTTTGAAAGTGCAGCCCCGAACCCTCTCCTTTCTTGCACGCCGGGATGGCGGGGATCACCAACGCGAGCACAGCCAACCGAATTAACCTCGCCGGCATCCTCAAGCCGTCCCCTCTTCCTGCCTGACCTCATCGACGAGTCGGGCAAGCAGCTCCAGTGCTTGAATTGGCGTCATTTCGTTCGGTTCCACATTTCTCAGTTGTTGCACCACGGGATGCGTCATCACCCCGAACAGAGCGAGCTGGTCGCCTGAGCCGCTTACCGGCTGTGTCGGAGCGCGCCCTGATCGCGGCACGATCTGTTCCGCTTCGAGGAGCCGCAGGAGCTCTTTAGCTCGCGCCAGCACCGCTGGCGGCAATCCGGCAAGCCTTCCAACTTCGATTCCATACGACCGATCAGCGCCGCCTGGCTGCAGCCGATGAAGAAAAAGGACCTGATCGCCGATCTCGCGTACCTGGACGTTATAGTTTCGAACTGCTACTAAACTATCGGCGAGCTGCGTCAGCTCGTGATAGTGTGTCGCAAATATCGTTTTGCACCGCACCGCGTTGTGCAAATGCTCGCTTACCGACCAGGCGATGGAGATGCCGTCGTACGTCGACGTGCCGCGGCCGATCTCATCCAGCAGCACCAGACTCCGGTCGGTGGCAGTATGCAGGATGGCGCTGGTCTCCGACATTTCCACCATGAAGGTCGACTGGCCACGGACGAGATTGTCGCTGGCGCCAACACGGGTGAATAGCCGATCCACAATGCCGATCCGCGCTTTCGCCGCCGGGACGAAGCTTCCCACCTGCGCCATCAGCACGATCAGTCCCACCTGACGCAGAATCGTCGACTTCCCGGCCATATTTGGGCCGGTCAGGATGATCATCCGCGCGTCTTCGCTGAGCGAGACGTCATTCGGTATGAACTTCTCCCGCTGCATCATTCTCTCGACGACTGGATGCCGCCCGGCGGTAATCTCGAGCGAGAAATCATCAGTCAGCTGCGGACGTACATAACTCTCCTTCGCCGCGGCCTCGGCAAATCCTGCCAAAACATCCAGTTCTGCAATTATCTGCGATACCGACTGAAGCCGAGCAATCTGTGCACCGACGCGTGATCTGAGACTCTCGAATAGCTCGCGCTCCCGTTCCTCTACCCGCTCCGCTGCCGTTAGCACTCGCTCTTCGTATTCCTTGAGCGATGGTGTGACGTACCGCTCTGCGCCAGCTAGTGTCTGCCGCCGTTGATAATCATCAGGTACCAGGTGCGCGTTGCTGTTGCTTACTTCGATGAAGTAGCCGAACACTTTGTTGTAACCAACCTTGAGCGAGTTTATGCCGGTCCTCGCGCGTTCATCAGCCTGAATCCTGGCGATTCCATCCTTTCCGCCGTCACGTAGCGTTCGCCATTCGTCCAGTGCTTTATCGATTCCTTCGCGGATGCTTGGCTCGTCGCCGATCGTGATTGGAGGCCGCTCTACCAGCGTGTTCACAATCTCGTCGCAGATGTCCGCACAGCCGTCCCAGGAGTCGGCATGCCTGGCGAATGAAGTATCTTCGTCTTGCGTGGCAGCACGCGCTCGCGTGAGCGCCGCTTCGACTCCCGGCAGACGCGCCACCGAATCGCCAAGTGACCGAAGCTCACGTGGGGATGCGCGGCCGGCAGCAGCCTTTCCCGCCAGCCGCTCGATATCCCGAACGCCATCGAGGGATTCACGCAGAGCTGATCGGATGAGCGCGTCTCCCAGAGCATCCACGGCCTGCAGTCTTGCCTCGATTTGACGACGATCAACAAGCGGCGCCAAAAGCCACTGACGCAGGAGCCGCGACCCCATTGGCGTGAGCGTCCGATCAAGCACGCCAAGCAGCGTACCGGACGTTTCGCTCCCACGCATCGATTCGACGAGCTCGAGATTCCGTCGCGTCATCTCGTCGAGCGGCATGCTTCCACCAGGTCGCTCGATTTTCGGCCGCGCCAGATGCGGCATGCCTGATGGCTGAAGCTCGTTGAGATAACGGAGCAAAGCTCCAGCTGCTCCAACAAGCACAGCATCGTCGCTCTCGATTCCGAAGGCCTCGAGGGAGTTGATCTCGAAATGTTTCGTCAGCTGGTCACGAGCGAGATCGACATCGAATTCCCATGCCTCGCGCTCGGTAACCATCGGGCCCTCCTCACCCACTGGCCCCTTCATCAGGTGTACGAGGCTTTGTCCACGCGGCAGAATCACTTCGCGCGGTGTAAACCGCGACAGCACGGATTCGAGATCGCGTAGGTACGCAGTTGTAAGCCTTAGCTCGCCTGTTGATAGATCCGTCGCCGCAATTCCGACCGAATTGCCATCCTGCGTCAACGCGCAGAGATAGTTGTTACGGGTTCCATCGAGCAGATCATCGGAGAACGCCGCTCCCGGGGTGATCGTCTCCACCACTTCGCGTTTGACTATTCCCTTTGCGAACTTCGGATCTTCAGTCTGCTCGCAAATCGAAACGCGGTAGCCGTGCTGGATAAGCCGGCGCAGGTATTCTCCGGCTGCTTTTACCGGGACGCCGGCGAGAGGGACTTCGCTGGCGCCTCCGTTGTTCCTCGACGTGAGCGTTAGGCCGAGTGTCCGCGACGCTACCTCGGCATCTTCGTAGAACATTTCGTAGAAATCACCCATTCGGAAGAACAAGATCGCGTCCTGATGTCGCGACTTGATCTCCCGATACTGCTGCATCAATGGAGTTGATGCGGCGCGATTCAACGTCCGGGTGCCCTGACTACGAAACCATCCATGTGTTTGGCCTTGATTCGCTTCAATGCGTCCTCGGCGGCTTTCTCGGTCGGATAACGACCAATCCTGACTCGGAATGGCGCGACGGACCCGTCGATTCTCGCTGCGTATCCACGCGCCTTCAGCGTTGAGACGAGTTTATCAGCCTCCGCCTTGTGATTGTAGGCGGCAACTTGTACTGAATAGCCACTCGTCGCAGTGGACGTGGTAGCCGCGGTGGTTACGGCGGCTTTCGTCACGGCCCTTTCAGCACCGGTTTTGGTCGTCGGTTTTACAGCAGGTGCCTTGGGCGCCTTCGTCGGATCCACGATACTCGGTTTCGCATCGTTGGCTTCGGTCGGCGGTTTCGGCCGCGTTGCCTGCGCTGTCGACTCCGGCGGCAGTTTGACCGGTGCTACGATAGTGGTGTCGGCAGCCCGTGCCGTAGTCGATTCCTTTACCGGCGCGGGCGGTCGTACTGGGGATACGGAATTATTTGCCGGTGTAGCCGCGCTTGCAGCGACCACAGACGCTGGACACCGCTGTCCCTGATACTGGATCTGGTTCCGGAGCTCTACTTCCGTCGTATCCACCTGGGCCAGTGCACTCGCGTTCGCCGCACACGCGTTAGGGATATCATTCTTTTCAAACAGCACCCGCGCCATCCAGTAACTCGCTCGTGCCAGCGATTTACTCCGCGGATAGTCACGAGGGATGCGCTGCAGGTGAGCGAGCGCGCCATCGCGATCCCCTCGAGCTAGCTCGAGCTGGGCCAGGCGAAGCAAGGCATCCGCCGCCTGCGGGGCTAGTGGATAATCGACGACTATGTGCTTGTAATCACTCTCGGCGTCCGCTGCACTAGCCGCCAGAGACGCACGCCAGAAAAGCGCCTGCGGATAGAGCGGAGCCATCGGCGGCGTGGCGGCAATGACAGAATCGATCAGTGCCCTCCCCGCGGCTCCATTGCCATCACCGACCAGCGCCTGGGCCCTGGCAAAGACTGGATCGGTTGGTTTGGCTGGGACCTGGGCGATAACCGTCGGCGCAGCAAACAAGAGCAACACGCCGAACGCGACTGTCCATCTAGACATCTCACTACTCTCCTATTCACTCATGCGGCCGCGCTCACCTCGCCCGCACACAGGCCCAGTAGAAGCGAAGCCAGCAATTGTTCTTCTGACGAGACTCTGCTTTCCTTGAGAGCAACATCGACCTCGAGCAGGGAATCGAGCGCATGATCGAGTGCTTCGCGTGACCAGCGCTCTGCCGCGCGCGACCAGACACCAGTAGCCGATCCCCACGGCCTTCCGGTAAAAGCTCCCGTCTCCCTCAGCAAATTGAAGTACTCCTGGGATAATCGCGCCCTTGGAAGACCCTCATCAAGTTTGGCGCGTCCCCATGAGATCGCGAGCATTTGTGTCGACAATGCCATGACGACTGAAACGCCCGTTGTTTTCGGCTGTGCCATGACGTGCGGGATCAGGTCCAGTGCACGAGCTGCGTTACGGTCGGCGACCGCATCAAGAAGGTCGGAGAGCGTCTCCCCGCGTCGCACTCCGACAACCGCTGCCACCGCGTCTTCTCCGATCTCCTGATCCCGTCCTTCGACAAAGCTCGCCAGCTTGTCGAGCTCGCCTGATAGCTGATGCAAATCGTTTCCAACGGCTGCCTGAAGCAGCTCCGCAGCACCCTCGCTGATTCTCACACCAAGTGCGCTGTCTGCATGGTGAGCAATCCACCTCGGAATTCTGTCGCCCGATAACGGGTCGAATTCGAGGAGTGTGCTGGCCGCGGTGAGTGAGCTATCCGGCTTTGACCCGCTGCCAGATGCCATGATCAGCAGCAGATCGACAGCGGGATTCTTCAGGTATTCGTCGAGGACTTTCCGCCCGTCCTTCTTGAGCGCACTCACATCACGTAAGACGACCACCCTTCGTTCAGCCATCATTGGAGGAGTCGATAGCAGTACGGCGAGCGACTCACCATCTAGCTCCCCAGCGCGTCTAATATCCAGATTGAAGTCCCTGGAGGAAGGCTCGATTGCCACCTCCACCAGCTGGCGTATCGCCTCGTCCTTCTGGTATTCGTCCTCCCCACTGATGTAGTAAGCGGCGTCGAACGAGCGGCGCTTGATTACATCACGCAGGGTTTTGAGGGAGGACGCCGACATCCTCAGAAATATAGGGCGGCTCCTCGGAGTCGCCGACGCTATCGCGTGTAGTTCGCGAGCTCGAGCTTGGAGTGGGCAAACCGCACTGGCACCTGTTCGGCAAATAGGGCTGCGGGCCAGATAGTTAGCCCTGCTGAGACTGAAGCGACGATCGCTGGCGCTGGAGTCGTTATGGGAGTGAGCTCCGCCTCAGGAACCGTCGCGACTACCGGCGCCATTACCAGATCACTCGGGACGCTGGCGTGATCGTAGAGCGTCGTCGCGATGTAGCCCAGCATCACCAGGCTGGCGAGGGTTGCCGCGAAAGCGCCGAATCTGAGGTTTCTCTGCGCGCTTGCCAGCTGTTCGTCATGGCACTCTCGGAGGCGCGCTTCCAGCCGGTGGGAGAAATCTGCTGATGGCTCGATTGACGGAAGGTTTTTGAAAAGGAGCAGCGCCCGACGGATTTTCGCATCCTGCCTCGCGCAGCTCTCGCATTCAGCGAGGTGTCGCTGCATGCGGACCAGCTCGATACCGGCCAGCGTATCGTCTACAAAGGCAAGGTGCTGATCACAAAACTCGCGACAATCCATGGAGATAGGCTGAGGGTTCGGAAACAGGTACCCGCTAGTGGGGTGCCGGTTCCCGAACCGACGAACCTAATCTACGTATGGTGCAATGATTTCCGCGAACGAGTTCCTTGCCCGGTTTAGTCGGGACTTTACCGTCCCCAGATTGCACTCAGTGATCTCCGCAATCTCCTCGTAGGACTTGCCCTCGAGCTCGCGCAGGATGAACACATTCCTGTGATGCTCCGGGAGCTTGGCCACGCTCTCCTCCACGATCTCTCTCAGGTGACGCTTCCGGTACATGTCATCCGGACGGGAGGTCGTGTCTTCGAACTGAAGCGGACGATCCTCATCCTGGAAGTTTTTCTGAACCGTCTGAAAGAGAACCAACGGGTTGCGTGAGCGGTTGCGCAGCTCGTTCTTCGCCAGATTCGATGCGATCGTGTAGACCCAGGTCGAAAACTTCTTCGAGCGATCGAAGCGGTGCAGGTGACGATAGACTCGAATGAAGACCTCCTGGACCAGATCCTCTGCTTTTTCACGGTCACCGATAGTCCGGTAGACGAAGTTCAGCAGGCGGGTCTGATAGCGGGTCACGAGCTCCGAGAAGGCGCGTTCCTCTCCACCAAGGAATGCTGTAACGACGGCTGAGTCATCCATCGCCTGCAGGCGCTCCCTGACGGTCAGTCCCTCAACCGATACAACTTGCTTACGGACGATGTCAGCCATTCCTCTCTCCTTATATAAGAGACTCTCGCAGCGTCTCAGTCATTCACATCTCAACTGCTGGAACTTTCTGCGATGTTGTGTAATGCACGCCCCATGCCTCGCGTCCCGCAGCACTAACTATTTGTCTATAAAGGACTTAGCAGGTTTGGCCCACGCCAGAGCTTGTCCAGATTCTGCCAATTCTGTCCTATTTACATGACATGTCAGCGTCTTTCATTGATTAGACGCCAATTTGGCTCGCCGGGTTAACGACCTGCCCGAAACCCCGCCGCGAACAAGAGACCAAGCGCCGTCTTTCCATCCTGAATCTCTCCGGCTTGCATCATCTCCAACGCCTTGGAAAGAGGCATTGGATGCAAATCCAGAAATTCGTCCGCCTCGTGTTTAGTCTCCCCGGTGGTCAATCCGGTTGCCATGAAGAGGTGGATTTTTTCGTCTGTAAACCCGGGCGTCGTGTACATCGTCAGCAGATAGTCCAACTGCTCAGCAGTACAGCCAGTCTCTTCCTTGAGTTCTCGGGCGGCACAGTCGCGCGCATTCTCGCCCGGATCAAGCCTGCCTGCGGGTATCTCGTAGAGGTATCCATCGGCGGCATAACGGTATTGCCGGATCATCAGGACCTGGGGATCATCTCCTCGCGGATCGCTGAGGAATGGAACGACCGCACTCGCTCCTGGATGCCTGATCATCTCCAGCTCACCAGTTGATCCATCAGGGAAGCGCACCGTGTCTACATCGAGCGAGACGATCTTACCGGTATAGACGCGTGCGGATTTCACGCAGCCGGGAGAAACTTTCTTATTCACGATCCCTTTAGGATTCGTGCACCTGCATCTCCCCAATCTCCAGCGCGGCCACGGAATCACGAATCACCTTCGCGTTGCCGACGACGACGGTCTGTAGCTCGTTTGGATGGAGATGAGCCCGCGCTGCTGCGAGGACATTATCGATCGATACGCTGCGGATGTGCATCCGATATGTATCGTAGTAATCGGCGGGCAACCCGTAGATCACCAGACTGGCAAGGGCAGACGCAATTGCTGCAGTGGTCTCATATCGGATCGGGAAAACCCCGTCGAGATAGTCTGTCGCCAGGGATAATTCCTCTTCTGATATCCTATCGCTGCGGATTCGCTCTATTTCGAGAAATATTTCGCGTAGAGCAGGCGCCGTTACTTCGCTTTGCACCGCCGTCGATACCACGAACGGACCTGGTCCGCGACGCCAATCATAGTAAGAAGAAGCACCGTACGTGTAACCACGCGCTTCACGAAGATTGAGGTTGATCCGGGATCCGAACAAGCCTCCCAGAACCGCGTTCATCACGAGCGTCGGGAAAAAATCCGGATTCTTTCGCGGTAGTCCCACGTGTCCGACGCGTAATTCTGACTGGGGTGCATCCTGCTTATCGACAATATGAACGATTTTTTGCGAGGTCTGCGCAGTCGCTATTAACTGTTGACCGCGTGCTGAGCCGGACGCCCATTCCTGAAACGCTTTTTCCACTAGCGTGCGCGCATCGTCGACTGACACATCTCCCGCTACGATCACCGTGGTCAATCCCGTTCGATACCTGGCGCGATAGAACTGTTCGACGTCCGATCTCGATAGCGCACTGACACTCTGGGCACTTCCCTCGTCTGGTTTCGAGTACCGTGATGCCGGTGAATACAGAAATTCCGAGAATTTCTCATCGGCCAGACCGCGCGGTTCCGTCTCCAGCTGTAGAATTTCGGCTAGACGCTCTGCTTTCAGTCGTTCTACTTCCCGTTCCGGAAAACTGGGCTCGCTCAACACCTGGCCGAGAAGTGTCACCGCGTCGTCAGCCCTTTCCGAAAGCATTGTGATTTTTGCAAAGGCGCTGTCCCAATCCGCTCCCGACTCGACGGAGGTTCCGAGACGCTCGAACATCTCGGCCAGCTCCGCTCCATTCAGGCGGGCGGTTCCTTCCAGAAGCGTTGCTGCGGTTAGAGCAGCGACCCCTTCTTTCCCAGCTGGGTCATTCGCCGATCCGGCATCAACGATTAGCAGCACTGTGACCACTGGCAGCTTGGCAACGGGCGCCGTCACGAGACGGATCCCGCTCGGCAAGATCTGATCGGTAAACCGTGGGAATCGATAGCCGCGAACCGGCCCCGGCTTTGGGCGCAGGGATGTGACCATCAGTTTGCGCCGGCCGCCGCGGCCAGCATGGTCTCGGACTCAACTCCTTCCCGAGGCACGTAGATAAGGCTAGCACGGTTATTCTCGCCGAATCGTTCCGAGACGAGCTCGTTGACTCTCTCCGCAGTAACACGGCGGTAGCAATCAGCCTGTTCGTTGACCAGCTTCGGGTCGCCGAAGTACGTCGCGAACATGGACAATCTGTCGGCCCTCTCACCGGCGGATTGAAGCGACGCGACAAGATCTGTTTCAATCAGCGCGATTGCTCTTTGAACTTCTTCATCCGAGACTCCGTCGCGATACAGCAGGTCAATCTCGCGCTCGACTTCTTCTTCCAGTTGTCCAACCGGCGTCTCGGGCCTCGCCGTAACGTCGACGACGAGTAGATCAGACGCCTTGGCCAGATCGAACGTGAACGCACTAGCGTCGGCAGCAATTTGACGTTCCCGCACCAAGGCACGCTGCAATCGACTGCCCTTTCTCATTCCAAGCAGCGCCGAGGCAACACTCGCTGCGTAATACTCCTCGCTACCGAAGATTGGTGAGCGGAATGCCATGAACAGGCGCGGCAGGCTCACGTTGTCAGGAACGACTTCGCGCAGACGGCTTCCGAATACCGGCGGAAGGGTCATCGAAGGCAACGGTGGTTTTCCTTGTCCTTTCGGAATCGGGCCGAAATAATCACGTATCAAGGCGAGTGCTTCTTTCGAGTCGAAGTCGCCGGCGACAGACAGTACTGCGTTATCTGGGGTGTAATAGGTCGCAAAAAATTGTGCAATATCATCGAGTGAGGCGGCAGACAGATCTTCCATCGATCCTATCAATGAATGCTGAAACGGATGCGATGGAGGGAAAACCAGTTCCTGCATCTTCTCGAGCATGGTGCCGTACGGCTGGTTATCCACCGCCCACCTGCGCTCGTTTTTCACGACATCGCGCTGAGTATCGAGCTTCTCTTGCGTCATGGCCGGTAGTAGCTCGCCCATGCGGTCCGCCTCGAGCCAGAGCGCCAAAGCAAGCTCGTTGGACGGGACTGTCTCGAAATAGTTAGTTCGCTCCAGCCAGGTGGACCCGTTGAGGGTCCCACCGGCGCGTTGAATCAGCTCGAAATGTTCATTCGAGCCCACATGCGCCGATCCCTGGAAGAGCATGTGCTCGAACAGGTGAGCGAATCCCGTTCTGCCAATTTTCTCATTCGCTGAGCCAACGTGGTACCAGAGATTGACTGCTGCGATTGGCGCAGTGTGATCCTCCGACAGCGTGACAAACAGGCCGTTGTCGAGGTGGAAGGTTTCTACTGGAATTCGCATTGTCGTAAATTGCCCGCCATGCAAACCCGCTGGAACCCCCCTATAGCACGCGCGTGACGATTGCATTCGTAGTTATCGCGCTCGTTGTTGGTGCGCTGCTTTATCTCTGGTATAAGCAGGAGCGCATTCTCTTTCAGCCCCCTCCTCTTATCGAGGCACCATCGGTCAGTGGGCAAGTAAGCTATGACGCTGTGGATGGGCAAAAGCTGGTCGGCTTCATTGTTGGAGATCCGCGGCAGGCTCGCGGAGTTCTGATCTGTTTCCATGGGAATGCAGATCTTGCGGTATGGCAACTCGACTGGGCTCGGTCGGTCGAGCATCGCACTGGTTACGCGGTCTTCCTTGCCGAATACCGCGGCTACATGTCCCTCGGCGGATCCCCGACCTACGCCAGCACCAAGCTCGATGCCCGCGCAGCGTACGACCATGTGCGCGTCATCTTCGGCGTTGATCGAAAACGCGTTGCTTTCTTCGGCCACTCTCTTGGCAGCGCTGTAGCAACGGAGCTGGCGGAGATCCACCCACCTTCTGTGCTGCTATTGCAGTCGCCATTCACCTCGGCCCGGGCAATGGCACGGCTAATTGTTTCCCCTCCCGTCGTGCTCGTCTGGCAGGCAATCTCCCGCATACACTTCGACACTCAACAAGCTGTCGCAGAGCTCGATATTCCCGTCTCGGTAGCACACGGAAAGCGCGACCGAATCGTGCCTGTGAGAATGGGCGTCGATGTCTACCAGGCAGCCCGCAACAAGGGCCAATTACTCATCGTGGAACAGGCTGGACATAACGACGTCGCTGAGGCCGGAGGTGAAGAGTACTGGCAGTGGATGCGCAACACGTTGCAGTCAGCAGATATCAAACAGACGGAATAAGAATGGGCCATGACCAGTGGCCATGCCCCTCTCATTCAGCGAGTCGTTACTGTATCGGTCGGCCTGCCATGTCTCTGATGGAAATCGGGCCAACATTCGTCGACTTCAACACCTGCTCGATCGTCTTGCGATCACCAACAATAACGATCGCCAGTGAACCGGGGTTGATGTATTGCTGCGCAACCCGGGCGACGTCAGCCTGGGTGACAGCTTCGACGCTCTGCACATAATTATTGTAGTAGTCCAAAGGCAGCCCATAGAGCGCTACCGGCACCATGGCTGACGCAATTTCCTGCGTCGTCTCGAAATTCCCGGGTAGTTGAAGCTGCAGGTAGCGCTTGGCACGGGACAGTTCATCAGCCGGGACGGTCTGCCTGATGCCGTTCAGCTCCTTCATGAATTCCAACAGTGCAGAATCCGATTTCGCCGAGACGATTTCGGCGGAGGCGGTGAACGGACCGGCAGCGCGTCTCATGTCGAAACGCGATCCCGCACCGTAGGTGTAACCACGTGCCTCACGCAGGTTTTGATTCAGCCGGCTGGTGAATGATCCACCCAGGATCGTGTTCATCACCGTCAGTGCGAAGTAGTCTGTCGTCGAACGCGGTACCCCAACGGCCCCGATTCGGAAAGAAGACTGCGCTGCTCCAGGCTTGTCGATCAGATAGATGGTAGTGGCGCTCGATTTCGGTGGCTCGCCGTATGTGGGCTGCGGGACAGCACCCCGCTGCCAGGTGCCAAATAACGCATTGATCTTCTCCGCGATTTGAGTGGGATTCACATCACCCACGATGATCAGCGTCGCGTTGTTCGGTTTGAAGTTCGCCTGGTAGTACGACTGCAAGTCGGCCGTTGTAAGCGACGTCACCGTGGCCTCGGTGCCAATCAGTGGTGCACCGTATGGGTGGGCGGTGCCGTAGAGGATTGCCGGGAACGCGAGATTCGCTATTGCCGGTCCTTGATCCCGTAACTGAAGGAGCTCGGTCAGGCGATTCTTCTTGATCCGATCAAATTCATTGGGCGGGAATGACGGATGGAGAGCAACGTCCGCGAACAGAGCGAGTGCGCTATCCAACTGCGCCGTTGGAGTATGCAACGAGAGGGTGCTTGATTCCCAGCTGGCCTGCGGGAAGAGGCTGACGCCGAGGAAGGATGTCTGATCCGCGATATCCAGACTCTTTCGCGTCGTAGTCCCCTCTCTGAGCATCGTCGCTGTGAGATTCGCGACCCCGGTCTTGCCGGATGGATCCGCGGTTCCACCGCTGCCCACGAGCAGAACGAAATCCGCCAGCGGAAGCTCGTGCTGCTCGACGATCATCAGCTTCAGCCCATTCGCGAGTTGCCTGGTCCCGATTGGAGGAAGCGATACACGAGGTGGTGGACCGAGCTGCGGTGGCTTGGTGCGATCCACCGTTCCTTGCGCCACAGCAACCGATTGAACGGCGAGAACCCCCAGCAGTCCGAGCCCTCTCGTAGCCCTGAGTGCTTTCATCGATCGCCTCCGCTTGCAGTTAGCATCATCTCCTTCTTTCCCTCAGGAACAACAGTGAGAGCGATTTTGGGCCGGCCGAGATAGGTCTTCGCCACGCGCTGTACATCCGCTGCCGTCACTCGATCGTACCGAGCGGCATCCTGTTGCACGTAGTCCGGGTTCCCGATGAAGTAGTTGTACGAGTTGAGGACTTCCGCCTTTCCAAGAACGCTCGCCAGACGATTCAGGAAGCTTGCCTTGTATACGTTCTGCGCCCGCTGCAGCTCACGCTGACTGACGCCTCGGTCAATGACATTGGCGATCTCGGTCTCAACGACCTTATCGATGTCGGCGACCTTCTGCCCGGGTTTTGGCGTTACGCTGATCTGGAACTTGCCATCCAGTCGCGATCCATCCTGGAATGCATTGACGTTCTGCGCTGTCTGGAGCTCGTAAACGAGCTTCTTATACAGACGTGAGTTCTTGTCGTTGGCGACGATCTGCGCCAGAAGATCCAGAGCTGCATCGTCCTTCGAGAATCCCTTGACCGAGTGCCACGTGTAGAACAGGCGCGGCAGCTGCACTTTGTCCTCGAGAACAAGGAACGTGTCGCGCGGAATCGAGACAGCCGGAACGGTAACTCGGCGCTTCACCTCGGGGCCGCGCGGGATGCTGCCAAAGTATAGCGCGACAAGTTTCTTCACGGTTGCCGGATCAAAATCCCCGGCGATGGTAAGCGTTGCGTTGTTGGGAGCGTAATAGGTCTTGAAGAAGTTCTGGACGTCGGTCAGCGACGCAGCGCTGAGATCTGCCATCGATCCGATTACAGGCCACGAATACGGGTGTGACTTCGGGTACAGTGCAGCCAGTATCGTTTCATCCGCACGACCGTATGGCACATTGTCCACCCGCTGCCGCCGCTCGTTCTTCACCACATCGCGCTGAAGATTGACCTTCGCCAGATCCATCGTTGGCAACAGGAATCCCATCCGGTCGGAATCGAGCCAAAGGGCAAGCGGCAGAGCATTTGACGGCAGCGTCTCGTAATAGTTTGTCCTGTCCTCGGTAGTGGACCCGTTATTGTTGGCACCAGCGGACTCGAGCATTTGATCGAACGCACCGACCGGGACGTGCTGGGATCCCATGAACATGATGTGCTCGAAGAGGTGCGCGAACCCGGTTCGCCCAAGCTGTTCATCGCCGGATCCAACGTGGTACCAGGTGTCCACAGCGACGATCGGCGTCGAGTGATCTTCGTGCAGAATCACCTCGAGTCCGTTCGGCAGCTTGTACTTCTCGAACTGGATGCGAGGGATCGATTGTCCGCCGAGGGTAGTCGTTACCACCACCCAGGCTATTAAGTAGCCAATCGTGACTAAACGGAGAGTAGAGTTCTTGCTATTCACATCTTCCTCTCGAAAAAGAAGGCGAGCGGCGCTTTGAGTGATTCGCTAAAGATATACTTCCAGCGTTCTTCCCGGTTCGGCGAGATGGGACTTGTCCGAGTCGGAGATGTGTACGGTGTAAAACCGAAGCGACGGGCAAGAATGCGCAGTCGCAGCATGTGAAACGGGTCGCTGACCAGCAGCGCGCTCTGTAGACCTCTCACCTCGAGCATCCCGGCAACTGCTCGCATCGACTCGCTGGTAGTCCGGCCAGCATTCTCTACGAGAATGGCGCTGTCAGGAACTCCGCGCCTCTTGGCGTAGCTTCTTCCGACGTCTGCTTCACTCGTCGTGTCACCTGCGCCAGTTCCACCGGTGACTATCAGCAGCGACGCAAGGTGGTGGTTCCATAGATCCAACGCGTGATCCAGTCGCGCGCGCAAAACGGGAGAGGGCTTCCCCGCATACTGCGCCGCGCCAAGCACGACGATCGCCTGCGCCGGCCTTGCTTCATCACGCCCGCTCCACATTACGACCGCTGAAACGGACACAATCCAGAGGACGAGCACGACGATGACCACGATCGTCAGAATCCGTCTGATGATCGCCGCTATGCGTCGTGCCTGAGCTGCGGCCCGCCTTGCTTGCGCTGCTGCTTTTGCTGCTGCCGCCTTTGCCGCGCGCTTCATCCGTAGAAGCTACGCTAGAAGACGTGCCTCGTGTGAGGTTCCGGACACTCCACCGAATACCCTTCTGCGCTGAGCGCAATTTTGAACTCGTCCTGAACTGCAGACTCACCGTGCACCAGCCATATCGGACCGAGTCTCGGTGATTTATCACTGACGTGCCCCAGCCAGTTGGTCATTTCGGTTCTGTCTGCGTGTGCGCTGTATCCATCGATGACTTCTACTTGAGCATGCAGCGGAACATCCTCACCAAATATCTGAAGGACAGGTTGTTTCTCGACAACGCGGCGCCCCAGTGTGTGCTCCGCCTGAAATCCTACCACCAGGATCGTGTTGCGCGAATCGCTCGCGCCCTGCGCAAGGTGATGAAGTATGCGGCCGTTCTCCATCATTCCCGACGCAGCAATAATCACCATCGGCCCATGGGCACGTGACAGGGCTTTCGATTCCTCTACTTCTCTCGTGTAATGAAGCAGCTCGAATTGAAAGAGCTCTTTCGCCTTTTGTACCATCTCTTCTGAGCGATCAAAGCTCTCCGGGTGCATTTCGAAGACCGTGGTTGCGTCGATGGCCAGTGGACTATCGACGTAAATAGGGATCGGCGGAATAGCTCCCTCGCGAGCGAGACCGTGCAGCGCATAGATCATTTCCTGTGTTCTGCCCACCGCAAACGCCGGAATGAGAACGCGCCCGCCACGTGCTGCCGTTTCACGAACGACCTGTGCGAGTTGGGCTCGGGCTCCTTCGACTGATTCATGATCGCGGTTCCCGTAGGTTGATTCCATGATCAGTGCATCGGCGCCTTCTGGCGGAGTTGGATCACGCACTATCGCCAGACCACTCCGGCCAATATCACCAGAGAACACCAACCGTTTCGTCTTACCCGATTCGGTGCAATCCAGCAAGACCGATGCAGAGCCGAGGATGTGGCCTGCATCTATGTAGGTCGCGCGAAGCCCGGGCACGACGTCGAAGGCCCTGTTATAAGGCACACCGACCATCAGATCCATCGTCCGCACTGCGTGTCGCATTCCGTAGAGCGGCTCGATAAAACCTTTCTTGTGCTTGGCCAGGAATTCGGCGTCCTTTTCCTGAATGTGTGCCGAGTCCGCCAGCATGATCGCGCAGAGATCTCGCGTTGCGGATGTCGCCCAGATTGTCCGCGAATAGCCTTCGGCAATCAGAAACGGCAGGCGTCCGGAGTGATCGATGTGCGCGTGTGAAAGGACGACCGCGTCCAGATCTGCAATTGGTAGCGGAAGCTTTCGATTTTTCTCCGCTGACTCCTGCCGCCTCCCCTGAAACATCCCACAGTCGAGGGCGACCGTATAGCCGTTCACGTGAAGCAGATGACAGGATCCCGTGACTTCACGTGCGGCACCGACGAACGTTATTTCCAAACAGCTATCCTTCTGCTACCGCATCGCGCTGAAAGAGAATCGTTAGGCGTTGCTCGTCCTGTGACATCAGCGCTGGCTCCCAACCACCACGGCTCCGTTCATTCAGAAGGTCGGTGAGAGTGTCTTCATCCTCTCGTGTGTGACGTGTGAGCTTGACCACCACGGCCTGGTATTCTTTCATCGAGGATTAGAGATTATGAGCCGGTGAGCGTCCACTGTGCCGGTGCTGGAATTCTGGGGTAAGGATGATCGAGCGCGTAAAGGAATTCCCCTCTCTGATTATTATCCGGCATCCGCTTGTTCAGCACAAGCTGACGATCTTGCGAGACCAGAAGACAGAGACGAAACATTTCAAGGAGCTCGTCGACGAAATCGCGATGCTCATGGCTTATGAGGCGACCAGCGAGCTGCCGCTCGAGCCTCGCCAGGTGAGCACCCCTCTTGAGGAAACCACCGGCTGGCACATCACTGGTAAGAAACTCACCCTCGTTCCAATTCTGCGCGCCGGTCTTGGGATGGTCGAAGGCATTCTCCGACTCGTGCCTTCTGCGCGCGTCGGACACATTGGGCTTTACCGTGATCACGGGACGCTGCAACCAGTCGATTATTACTTCAAAGTGCCCGGAGACACCGCCGAGCGGGATTTCTTCCTCCTCGACCCGATGCTGGCGACCGGAGGCAGCGCCGCTGCAGCGGTTACCTCGCTGAAGAGAGCCGGAGCAAACCGAATTCGCTTTCTCTGTCTGGTGGCTGCGCCCGAAGGAGTCCGCCATCTGAGTGAGAAACATCCAGATGTCCAGATTTATTGCGCGGCTCTTGATCGGGAACTGAACAGCCAGGGCTATATCCTGCCAGGCCTGGGCGATGCCGGCGACCGGCTGTTCGGAACGAGGTAGGCCTTAGCCGAACCACTCCCGTGGGTTCAGCCGCTGCTGCTCGGCCGCATCGATGACCCACTGCTGGTTTTGCAGATCCGTGACCTCATTCGCCACGGCCTCGAACCAGACCGCTGCCTTCTTGGTGTCACCGATCCGTCTCCAGAGCTCGCCAACGAGATAGGTCAGGATCGCGCGTTCTTCCCTCGGTACGCCATCGTAGGCATTCAGAGCTTCCTCGAACATCCACGCAGCATGGCGACGGAAGTAGCGCTCGGCTTCGACGTCACCCTCATCGACGCAGCACCAGGCCGCGCGCAGGAGGAGGTCAGCGACATGTCGGGGATCCGTACCTTGCCATTGCGCAACTTTGGCGGCTGCTTCGTACTTCTCTGAGCCGCAAACGAGCGATGGCCGGAGCGGAGCAAGCTCCTTGAAGACCTGCTGTTTCAGAACCGGACTGACGTCTGCTCCCGCTGTGAAGTCGGCTTCTCCTCCCGAGTAGCCGCACTCGCTGCACATGTGGATCAAGTAGGCAAGCGGTTGGGTCCCAGCTGCTCGCTCGTGAAAATCAGTGCGCTTCCCGCCGAAGGCATTCGTCGAGACTACGCTCTGGGACTTGAACTCATTGTCACACACGGGACAACGGAGCTCGATCTGACGCAGCGTTGTCATGGCTGCTCCTCCTATCCGATCCTGGAACCC